>MDSV01244842.1_pt1 | contig 12209 bp, 10 predicted proteins | sample 810851 | NCBI WGS metagenome assembly MDSV01 (sample SAMN05326640, study PRJNA326480) | marine metagenome | isolation source: seawater | place: Atlantic Ocean: North East | collected 2012
TCATTATAATAGACTGTGGTGATGATTTAATTCAAATTGAAGTTAATACACCTAGTATACAATGTGGTATGTGTCAAAAGACTATAGAAGTAGGATTAGGAACACTAAAAGGAATTGCATTTTCAAAGGTTGATTTAGCAAAAAAGAAAACAACTGTAAAATATAATGCAGATAAAGTAGATGTGAAGACTATTGAGAATAAAATTGCTTTATTAGGGTACCAGGCAAATACGACTGAAGCAGATTCTGTTGCCTATGTATCCTTACCAGCTTGTTGTAAAATAGGCGGGATGGATTAAAGATAATTATATATGATAATCATTTAATTAGGATAAAATAAATTAAAAATAAAATCCTTTCAAAAATGCTTAAAATGTGTAATATTTCTTTGTAATTCGAGATTGTGACTTCATGAAATTAATAAAACATATACTACTTGTTATATTTTTGATAGGTACTGTTCCCTTTTCTGATATCGGGTACCTTTATCCAAAATCTGATAGTGAGCAAACAAAGAAAAAAAAGAAGAAAAAGAAATCTTCAAGCAAAAAATCTTCAAGCAAAAAGAAAAAGAAGAAAAAGAAATCTTCAAGCAAAAAATCTTCAAGCAAAAAGAAAAAGAAGAAAAGTGAAGAAGAGCCTAGAAAAGAAGAGAGTGAATCTGATACTATCAATTCTCAATCAGATTCTCAAAAAAAAGTAAATCGATTTAATACTGCTGCATATGCTGATGAGCTATTTAATCTTACGGGAGAGCTTCAAGCATCCAATAAAGAATTGGCTAGAGCGACTAGATACTTTTATGGAAATGAAGAAAAAAAGCAGGCCGTATCTTTAAATTCTAAACCATTTTTCACAACAGAAGATTTTGAAAAAGAATCTAGAATGAACCCAGATAATCTTTATGTTCAGCGTCAATTAGGGATGCACTATCAAGCTAATGGAGACTATTCTTCTGCAAAAGAAATTTATTTAAGAGAAGTCAATAAATACCCTCAGAATCCAGATGCACATTTTTTTCTAGGTTCTTTATATGCTGAACTAGGTGAATATAATAAAGCAAAACACTCTTTTGAAGAAGCGCTTTATCTAGATCCCAATCATGAGGCTACTATAGATGAAATGAGCATGTTTATTTCTTCTGAAAAACAGAAGGAATTAAGTCGAGATATCCTTGGATATTCTTCTAAAAAATCTCCAGATGGTCCTGCACAACAAATAAATTTAATTAGAGAAACAATGGCTTTAGGTGACCACGTAGAGGCTTTAAATAAAGCAGAAGAAGCATCAGAAAAACATCCAACACATACAGGGTTTATTCAATTGATAGGTGAGAATCAAATGAAATTGGGTAGGGTAGAAGATGCTAAGAGGTCATTCCAAAGAGCAATCAAGTTAAACCCAAAAGATTTAAATCCACATGTATCCTTAGCTGATTTATATTTTGAACAAGGTCGTTATGTCTATGCTGCCTTATCATATAGCGATGCTGTATATCTTGATTCAGATAATAGTGATTATCGTTATATGCAAGGTCTTAGTTATTTTAATGCGCATGAGTGGGGTAGGACTGCGGCAGCTTGGGAGGATTTACTCCATTATCGTCCAACTGATCCGATAGTAAAAACCTTACTCCCACAAGCGTATTATGTTTTGGCAGTTGAGTATAATAGAATTGGGAACCCATCTATGGGAAGGCAAGCATTTAAAAATGCGTTATCAATCAACGATAATACATCCACATGGCTTCCGGGAGCAATGGGTGTATTAGGTAAGTTTTATCGTGGGAAGAATATGTATAATGAATCCCTAATTGCTTTTCAAGAAGTTTTAGAATTAATTCCAAATGATTCGGAGGCTTACATGGGTATGGGAATTACTTATTGGGAAATGGGAGAAAAACAATTAGCTAGAGCTTCTTGGGAAAAAAGTATTGAGATTAAACCCGAGAATAATGAATCAAGAGGATGGTTGATTTTATCTACACAGGGTTCATAAAATTTTCATCTCTTTATCTCATGCTAGGATAGAAAAATAAGCTAATTATAATGTTCCGCTTGATTATTGCGGTTATAATTCTTTCTAGAATCTCAGCCGAAGACTACTATAAAGGAGATACACTTATAAAAAAGGGTGTATATGCTTTTTATAATTATGATTTTGATGAAGCTGTATCTATACTGGATAATGCTAGAAATCAATTCCCAGAACATCCTGGTGTACATCTTATTTGGGCTGCATCCCGTTGGGTAAGAGCACAAGCTTATGAACCCATAGAAGAGACATATCTAATTCTGCAGGATGATTTAGATGAGATTGTTCCTATTTATGATAATTTAGTAAAAAAGTATGTTAATGATTATAATTACGGTTTGTATCAAGGATCTACAATTGGTTTATATGCTAGATTATCATTAGGGAAAAAACAATGGTTGAAGACCCTTTATCATGCACATAAGGGTTTTATAATAATAAATGATGTGTACAAAAAATCCCCTGAGATTATTGATTCACAACTTCCAATTGGAATCGTTGAATATTATGGAGGAATAAGTCAATCAATTTTTCGTTGGGCAATTAAATTATATGATTTGGAACCATCAACTGAATCAGGTCTTCAGAGAATCTCACTATCTGCAGATGAAGGGCATTGGTCCTGGATAGAGGCAAAGGCAATTTTAAGTAATTTGTATTTATGGGTTGAAGATAATCCAATTCTTTCTCTTGAGCATACACAAGATTTAGTTAAGCAATTTCCGAATAATTTTTATTTTAATCTTTTACATCTTGAATCTTTAATTCGTACTAATAATATTGAATTATCACACACTTTATTAAAAGAAATGGAAATTAATATTAATAATTTAACTGATAGACAAATAGATTGGTATTTGCCATATCTTCTTTATGAAAAAGCACTATTTACATTTTATCAAAAGGAATTTTCTACAGCTTTGGAATTAGTAACAAGAACGATTACAAACTACACAGCAGAACTTGATATCATACTTGGAAATGCATATTTACTGCAGGGGATGATATATGATAAAATCAATCTTAGAGGAAAGGCCAAAGCAAGTTATTATCATTGTATTAATCTTGATAATTTTTCAAGCTCGATAGAAAAGGCAGAGCTATATCTTAAACAACCATTTTATAAAATTCAATGAAAAAAACATATTGCAAAAATATTAATCATAGAATTCGTTGGAAAACACGAGTAGTAATGATTGGAGATATTGGTATTGGTGGGGAAAATCCTATACGTATTCAATCTATGACTACAACGAATACGTTGGATACTAAATCAACTGTTAAGCAATCTATAAGAATGATAGAATCTGGTTGTGAAATTGTACGTATAACTGCTCCTAGTATAAAGGAAGCAAAAAATCTAAAAAAAATACGTAAAGAAATTAGGACTAGTGGGTATAATACACCTATAGTGGCTGATATACATTTTACACCTAATGCAGCTTTAGTTGCTGCAAGTCTTATTGAAAAAGTACGTATTAATCCTGGTAACTATGCTGATAAAAAACGGTTTGAGATTTATAACTATACAGAAAATTCATATAATGAAGAATTAGATAGAATTAGAAATCGTTTTATTCCTTTGGTTAAAGTATGTAAAGACAATGGAACAGCAATGAGAATTGGGACAAATCATGGTTCTCTTTCTGATAGAATATTAAGTCGTTATGGTGATACACCTATTGGTATGGTAGAGTCTGCACTTGAATTCGTGCGAATCGCAGAGAGTGAACAATATTACGATATTGTTTTATCCATGAAGGCAAGTAATACTCAAGTGATGGTTCAGGCTTACAGATTACTTGTTAATAGAATGATTAAAGAGAATATGAATTACCCTTTACATCTTGGGGTTACTGAAGCTGGTGAAGGAGAAGATGGAAGAATCAAATCATCAGTTGGAATAGGAACACTCCTCCATGATGGGTTAGGCGATACTATAAGAGTATCTTTAACTGAAGAACCTGAAGCAGAAATACCCGTAGCAAAGAGTCTTGTTCAAAGATATGATTTTGAAAAAGAAATAAGTATTAATAAAACGATAGATGAGGTATTACCATATAATCCGTTTTTCTATACTAGGCGACAGTCAAATTCTATATTAAATATTGGTTTTGATAACGTACCTAGAGTCATTGGTGATTTATCAAATAAATCTATTATTCGATATGAAGATCTTGCGCAATTTGGGTATCTATATGCTGCAGAACAGGACAAATGGCATATATCTGACCAGGGAATTGATTTTTTATATATTGGTTCAAAATCATTACATTTTGAAGTACCTGGTTCTTTAGGAATAATTAAAGACCAATCAGGTTTTAAAGAAAAAATAGGATATTATCCACTATGTAGATTAGAAAAGTCAACTCTGAATAATTTAAATACGATATCGTTTATTATTTTTGATAATATAGAAGAAGTAATTAAAAATAAAAATAATTTAAAGAATAGTATTTTAATATTTGATAATCATAATTTTTTCAGTTTTCATGAACAAAGAAGATGGTTCATTGAATTAATAAAACATAAAATTAAAAATCCTGTAATAATTAAAAAGAAATATAGAACAATATCAAAAGAAAATATATTAACATATGTATCTACCGATATTGGTGGTCTGCAGATAGATGGTTTTGGTGATGGAATATGGCTGGATTTAGATTGTGATAATAGTTTTATTAATGAAATTTCATTTGGTATTCTCCAAGCAACAAGAACACGTATATCAAAAACTGAATATATTTCATGCCCTTCATGTGGAAGAACTTTATTTGATTTGCAAGATACTACTGCCAAAATACGTAAGCGTACTCATCACTTGAAAGGAGTTAAGATTGGAATAATGGGTTGTATAGTAAATGGTCCGGGAGAGATGGCAGATGCAGATTACGGCTATGTAGGTACTGGGCCTGGTCTTATCTCTTTATATAAAGGGCAGCAAGTTATGGAAAAAAACATTCCTGAGCATGAGGCAGTAGATTCCCTAATTCAATTGATTGATTCATATGGAGATTGGATTGAACCAAATAATCTTTAGCATTGTTACTCTATATTATGGAATCGTATTATTAGGGATATGAAATCAAGCAAGTCACTCAAAAAGAGATTATTATGAGAAAACTTATTATTTTAATTACTATTACCATATTATGTTCTCAGCCTAATGAAGGGAGTCTATCCCCAGTTGTTACATATTGGAAAACACTAACAAATGAGGAAAAAGAAATTTTTCTTTTTTCTTATCTTACCCAGGTATATGAAACACATTCTGAGCTAAAAAATAGTATTGGATTTGGTGGAATTACTGAATGGTATTATGATAATCGTGCAGAAATGGTCTATGGTATATTTGACCAATTAGAAATTGTAAGGATATCAGAGATAGTTAGATGGATTGATGAATTCTATTCCCATGGTGATTATGCAAATCGACCATTTATTGAAGCACTTGAGTTTGCATATCGTTTTGCTGAAGCGTCGGGGGCCAATATGTGGGAAAAATATGAGAATCTTAAATTTGATAAGATAAAACCTGGTAAAGAATAATGTTTTGGATGGCCAGGAATTATAAATGAATGGTTGGAAATTTATTAAGCTAGAAACTTTTTTTTAGTTAGAGTAAAAGGTAGTCACATTAAAATAATGGCTATCATAAATTTTTTAATTAGGGGTTCCTTTATTTGCATAGATAGTTCTAAGTACTGCTATTGAGTTTTTTTAATAAAAAGAATATTATTATGGTTTACGAAAGAGATTCAAACTTCATAATCAATATGATTATGAAATTATTAATTATTTTAATTCATTGTGCATTTATGTATGGACAAAAAGTTGAAAATCAATCCATAAATCTTTGTAAAAATCATCAGTCTTTATCAAAGTTATTAATCAAGAATTCAACATTGACAGAGAATCAAGAAAAAATTGATATCAAGTACTATAAAATTAATATTGATATAGATATCAATAATCAAGAAATTTATGGTTCAGTTTTTATTGATGGTCAAGTTGGAATAGATCAACCAGATTCTATAGAACTCGACCTTACAGATCAGTTAGTAGTTGATTCAGTAAAATTTGATAATCAAAACTCTGAATTTATTCATCAAAATAGCATCATAAAAATTCCAGCGAGTATATCTAATTCTGAAGGTTATGATTTTAATATTCAAGTTTTTTATCATGGGCAACCTGCTTCTACTGGTTTTGGATCTTTTAATTTTGATGAGCATCAAGGAATTGATCATATATGGACTCTTTCTGAGCCGTATGGTGCTAGAGACTGGTGGCCTTGTAAAGATGACCCATCGGATAAAGCAGATTCAATTGATATCATAGTTACTGTCCCAAGTCAACAAATTGTAGTATCAAATGGAATCTTAGTGGAAGAATTGGGTCTGAGTAATGACAGAATTAAATATCATTGGAGTGAAAGATATCCAATATCTACATATCTTGTATCTATTACTACATATCCATATACTAAATGGGAGGATGAATATATAGGTTTAGAAGGTGATACACTGCCATTAGAATATTATGTTTACCCTGATCATTATGACTTGAATTACAATAATTATTTATTAACAAATCAAATGATGCAAGTGTTTGCAGAGAAATTTGGAGAATATCCATTCATGAATGAGAAATATGGACATGTTGAATTCGGCAGAGGTGGAGGAATGGAGCATCAGACTATTAGCAGTCTTGGTGGATATTCAGAATGGTTAATCGCTCATGAGTTAGGGCATCAATGGTGGGGAAATCTCATTACTTGTTCTAGTTTCCATCATATATGGCTTAATGAGGGATTTGCAAGATTTAGTGAGGCATTATGGTACGAATCATCAGAAGGAGTAGAAGCATATAAACAATATTGGCAGAGTCATTCTTATTATGGAGGAGGAACAATATACGTTGAAAATCCTAATACAGTTGGACAGATTTTTAATGGAAATTTGACCTATAATAAAGCAGGTTGGGTTTTGCATATGCTTAGAGGTGTTATGGGAGATAGTATTTTTTTTGAAACACTAAAATCATATGCTGCGAATGATTCTCTTGCATATTCTTCTGCAACAACAGAAAATTTTCGACTAGTATGTGAAGATATTTCAAATATTGATTTATATGATTTTTTCCAACAATGGATTTATGGTGAGTACTATCCAAAATATGAATTATCTTGGGAAATTTCACATTCAGGAGATTTAGTTGTTAAAATTGAACAAAATCAGAATTGGCAAATTTTTAATATGCCTATTGAGTTAGAGGTCGTTTTATCTCAAGACACACTAAAATTTATTGTCAATAATCAATATCAATTAGAGGAATACAATCTGGGTCCTCTAGAAGAAACCCCATATGCTATTTTTCTTGATCCTGATAATTGGATTTTAAAAGAAGTTGAGTATATGTCTATAGTAGATCCGTTACCATCAAAGCCACAAATTTTATTATTTCCAGCATATCCAAATCCGTTTAATCCTAAAACATTTATACAATTTTTTATTCCTGATTATCTAGGTGAAGTTGAATCATCTATCCGCATTTTTGATGTAGGAGGAAAATTGGTTGAGGTTTTAGATAAAGACAGATATTTCTCGGGTTATAACAAAATAATATGGAATGCGAATAATCATGCGTCTGGTATATATTTTATTCAGCTAAATACTAGTGATTTTTTCTATTCACAAAAAATACAATTGATAAAGTAAATGGATAAAATCAGCATTATTGATTTAAAAATTCCTGCTAGACATGGTGTATACCAATCTGAGAAAAAAAAGGATGAGATTTTTGAGATTGATGTTGAACTATATCTTGATTTGCGACAGGCGGGGAAATCTGATCAGTTAAATGATACAGTAGACTATGCAGATGTAATCAATTTAATTAATAATATTTTTACCTTTAAGGATTGTCAACTAATAGAAGCAGTAGGCGAAAGTATCTGCATGGAGTTATTGAAAAAATATCCTATTGATAAGGTATTAATTAGGATTAGAAAGCCGCATGCTCCCATAAAGGCAAAATTTAAAACCGTGGAAGTTGAATTATTGAGGAAATGTTGAATGGGTCCTGATATGGTATATCTTTCTCTTGGTTCTAATATTGGAGATAGGGAGTCTAATCTGGCTCAGGCAACAATGGCTCTATCTATTAATTTGAATTTATCTGATTTGATTAGTTCATCATATTATGATACAGAACCATTATACAATAAAAATCAACCAGAATTTCTTAACTCTGTGGTAAAGTTTTCTACCAAACTAAAGCCCTTTGATTTATTGGATGAAATACAAAAGGTAGAAAGAATGTTAGGCAGACCAAAATTAAGGGGAAAAAATCAACCAAGAATTATTGATATTGATATTTTGTTTCATGGTAATTCAATCATTGATACAAAAGATTTATCATTACCTCATCCTATGATATCGCATAGAAAATTTATATTAATACCATTTGTTGAAATAGAACCTAAGTTTAAAATACCCCATACAAATTTGACCATAAATGAATTACTAGATAATTGTCTAGATAGTTCTAGAATAGAAAAACATCATATGGAAACTCAAGCTTGAAAAAATTATATTATATTGCAATTGAAGGACCCATAGGCGTTGGCAAGACTAGTCTTGCAAATCTAATGTCTAAAGAATTAGGGGCAAGGCTCGTGTTGGAAGAGTTTGAAGAGAACCCATTTTTGCCAGAATTTTATAAAGACCCTGAGAGATTTGCATTTCAAACTCAGTTATTTTTTTTACTACAACGATATAGACAACAGCAAGAATTAAGGCAAGTAGATATGTTCCAAAATCTATTAATAACGGATTATTTGTTTGTTAAGGATAGATTATTTGCCTCCTTAAATTTAAATGAAAAAGAAATGCACCTTTACGATACCGTGGCAAATCTTTTAGAGCGTAATATTATTAAACCTGACCTTGTCATCTATCTTCAAGGTGATACTGATACTTTGATGAGAAATATAGCTTTAAGAGGTAGGGAAATGGAGTCAAATATTACATATGATTATATAGATGCTTTAGGGCAAGTATACACAGAGTACTTTTTTCGTTATCAGGACACACCCCTGGTTATAATTAACACAAATAATATTGATTTTGTTCGTAATGCAGAAGATTTAAATCAAGTAATAGAATATATTAGGCAACCCATATCAGGAACAAAGTTTTTTAACCCACTTTCAAATACAAAATGATAGTAAAATGGTTTATATATATTACTATCATCTATCTTTTATATAGGTTGCTAAATCCAATATTGTCTATATATAAAATCAATAAAACAATTAACAATAAAAACCGTAAAAAGACTATACATGATAAAGTCTCTAAAATGGATATCCAGGATGCAGAATTTGAAGAAAAAATTGATTAGATTTAGATTAATACGATATTATAATAAATTAGGAATAATTCTGTTTTTAATAACTTAATTATGGTTTTATAAATGGGAAGAATAATTTTTGTATTATTTATTTTTGTACAAGGTTGTAATAAGGAACCTGTCAATATAGATGATTCCCTAACTGAAGTTGAAGGTTTATTCTTTGAAAAAGATACGGAGAATCCATATTCTGGCCCAATATTTTCATTATATAATGTGAATCAATTAAAAGAAGAAGGGGACTTATATAATGGTAAAAAACAAGGATTTTTTACGGAATGGTATGAAAATGGACAGAAAAAGAAAGAGGGGTTTTATGAAAATGGAATTATATCAGGTCAATGGACGTACTGGGATGAAGGTGGTATAAAATACTTAGAAGAGAGTTATAAAAAAGGTAATAAAGATGGTTTATATATTTTATATCAAGATGGGTTAAAGAAAAGACAGGGTAATTATTCCAATAATATTAAAAATGGTTCATTTGTAGAGTGGCATAATAATGGAAGTAAAAAGCAACAAGGTGATTTCTTTAAGGATAAAAAAAATGGGAAATGGACATTTTGGGATGAGAATGGTATAAAATACTTAGAAGAGAGTTATAGGGAAGGGAAACGGGATGGTATATTTACTGAATGGTATAATAATAATCAGAAGAGTAATGAACAAATATGGGAAAATGATAAAAAAAATGGTGTATTTACAGAATGGTATGAAAATGGACAGAAGAAAAGACAAGGGAAATTAGGCGATTTTAATTATAAGCTTGGTAAGTGGTTATATTGGAATGGGGATGGGAAAAAATATTTAGAAGAAAATTATATTAATGGGAAAAAAGAAGGATTCACAATTGAATGGTTTCCTAATGGAAATAAAAATAAACAAATTTCATGGAAAAATGACAAGAAGGATGGCTTATTTACGGCATGGCATGATAATGGTCAAAAACAACAAGAAGGCAAATTTTTTGATGGTGAAAAAAATGGTAAAATGAATTATTGGTATAGTGATGGTAAAAAATGGCTAGTAGAGAATTTTAATAATGGGAAAAAAGAAGGTCTAAAAATAGGATGGTATCCAAATGGTCTGAAAAGTATAGAAGAACATTGGATTAATAATAAAAAGAATGGAAGCTATGCTATGTGGTATGGAAATGGTAATAAAAAAGAAGAAGGTACTTTACAAGATAATTTAGAAGTAGGAAAATGGGTGTACTATAATGAAGATGGATCAATTGATAGGATTATTCAACATGATTAAATATTATTTTTGATTGATTAATTGCTTTGCTACGTTTTATAACAATCTATATTTTAGCAGTATCATATTTAATTGCAACTGACATCAATTTTATTGATGTGGCATATTCCGAGGGACTTGTTTTTAATCATGACAATGGTGGTAGCGGTCAAAGATATTATATAGAAACAATAGGGTCAGGCGTATGTTTGTTTGATTTTGATAATGATAATGATTTGGATATATACTTTTGTCAGGGTGCATCTCTTCCTGGAAAAAATAAAAACAGCAGACTAGTAAATAAATTATTTAAGAATGATGGTAAGAAATGGATTGATGTTACTTTTTCTTCTGGTGTCGGTGATACGTCATATAGTATGGGGTGTGCTTGTGGTGATGTAGATAATGATGGGAACGTCGATTTATATGTTACAAATTTTGGAAATGATATATTATATAGAAATAATGGAGATGGTACCTTTGAAGATATTACAGATTCAGCCGGTATTCATAATATGCTTTGGGGTACTAGTGCTGCTTTCCTTGATATAAATAATGATGGTTTATTAGATATATATGTAACAAACTATGTAGAATATTCATTGGATAACAATCCATGGTGCGGAGATAGGAGAGTAGATAAAAGGGACTATTGTAAACCTGATTTTTTCCCAGGTGTTGAAGATCAATTGTATCAAAATCAGGGAGGATGGAAATTCAAAAATGTTTCTTTAGTTAAAGGTCTTAAAGACATAAAAGGAAAAGGCTTAGGTGTAATACCAGCAGACTTTGATTATGATGGAGATATAGATCTTTATGTTGCAAATGATGGAGTAATGAATCATTATTTTATCAATGATGGTTCAGGAAAGTTTGAAGAGAATGCTATTTTTACTGGATTGGGATATAATAATAATGGTATTGCTGAAGCAGGTATGGGTGTAGATATTGGGGATGTTAATGGAGATGGATGGTTGGATATTTTCGTGACAAATTTTACTGGTGAATCAAATACAATATATATTAATAATCGGAAAGGTTTTTTTGAGGATGTAACATATTTGTCAGGATTAGAGCAACCTAGTCTAGATTATGTTGGATTTGGAACAAAATTACTTGATTTGAATCTTGATGGATGGTTAGATCTTTTTGTTGTTAATGGACATGTAGCTGAGAATATTAATGATATATATCAAGGATATACTTATCCACAAAAAAATCAGATATTTTTAAATAATAAAAATGGAAAATTTATAGAAATTTCCACATCTGATATTGGAGATGCGGGTAAATTAGGTGTAGGAAGAGGAGCTGCCTTTGGAGACATTGATAATGATGGGGATTTTGATATAGTAATTTCGAATAATAATAGTCCTGCAAATCTTCTTATTCGCAATGGTAAACCAAACAATAATTGGATAGGATTTCTTTTAGAGGGAGTTGAAACAAACAAGGATGCTATTGGCTCACGCGTTATAGTTTTGACTAGTGACCTGAGACAAGAAAAAACCGTCAACACA
>MDSV01025509.1_pt1 | contig 12208 bp, 13 predicted proteins | sample 810851 | NCBI WGS metagenome assembly MDSV01 (sample SAMN05326640, study PRJNA326480) | marine metagenome | isolation source: seawater | place: Atlantic Ocean: North East | collected 2012
ATAAAAAAAACGGAATCGTTCATATAGGTTCTTGCTACTTCTGTAGCAGGAGCAATATGAAAAAGGACTTCTAATATGGCGATAAGTAGTGCTACTGCAGGAAGTGGTATTGGCTCGGGTATTATAAGTGAAATAACTATAAAACATAGAATTAAAGTACGATAACCTTCTTGAGAAATATCTGTGGGGTACGGTAAATTATAAATTATTATACTAAAAACAGATATAATAATAAGCCACCTTTTTTGCTGTATCCAAAAAAGTATATTTCTAATTAATTCATCTTTTATTTGCATCAACAGAATTATTCAAATATCTTAGTTTATCTAAAAGCAGATATACCTGTTATATCATGCCCCAAAATTAATGTATGCATATCATATGTACCTTCGTAGGTATAAACAGATTCTATGTTCATTAAATGTCTCATTATAGGGTATTCACCAGAAATACCATTAGCTCCATGAATTTCTCTTGCAAGCTTAGCACATTCACGGGCCACCCATGTATTGTTACGTTTTACCAAAGAAATTTGTTGGGCGGTTACGGTACCTGCATCTTTGCATTTACCTACTTGTAATGCTAGAAGCTGACCTTTAGTTATCTCTGTTAGCATCCAAACTAGCTTATCTTGTATAAGCTGAAATGATGCTATAGGCTTATTAAATTGCAAGCGCTCATTTGTATATTTGATAGAAGCTTCATATACCGCCATTGCACTACCAATAGCTCCCCATCCAATTCCATATCGAGCTTGATTTAAACAGCTTAGAGGACCTTTTAAGCCTTCAACATTAGGGAGGACATTTTCATTTGGTACAAATACATCTTCTAAAATAAGTTCTGAAGTATCAGAAGCTCTAAGAGACCATTTGTGCTTCATCTCTACTGATTTGAAGCCATCCATCCCTTTTTCAACTATAAAACCAAGCATATTATTATCAGTTTTAGCCCATATAATAGCTATGTCAGCAATTGAGCCATTTGTAATCCACATTTTAGAGCCATTTAGAATATATCCATCATCTACTTTTTTTGCTCTAGTTTTCATTCCACTTGGGTCGGATCCATGATCTGGTTCAGTTAAACCAAAACAACCGATTAAGTCTCCTGTAACAAGTTGTGGTAAAAAATCTTCTTTTTGTTTTTTGCTACCAAAAGAACTAATAGGATACATTACCAAAGAGTTTTGTACAGAAATAAAAGATCTAATAGCAGAGTCCCCTCTTTCTATTTCTTGGCAAACTAATCCATAAATAATATTATTTAATCCGCTGCAACCATCCTTTTTAGGTAGGTTTATTCCTAAAAAGCCCATCTGGGCTAGTTGAGTTATAAGTTCTGATGGAAAAGTTCCATCTTCAAAATGTTGTTCAATAATTGGAAGAATACTTTTATCTACAAAATCTCTTGTAGATTTTTGTACCATTACTTCATTTTCTTCTAAATTATTATATATATCTAAGTAGTCAAGTCCGTTAAGTTTCATTTAATTTTATAATTAATTTGGGAAGTAATTTAATAGTCAGTAAGATTAAGATAAAATTGAAACTCATATTTTATATGATATACTTATAATATAGTATGATTTTTTTTAGAAATATTTAAATTTATTAGTAATTAGTAGCTATAAAATGAAATTAAAAAATTATATATCATTAATAAGATTCAAAAGATTATTCTTTCTTTTGATATTTTTGTTTTTATCATGTGTTGAACATACATTTTCAATAAAGATATCACCTGATGGACATTATTTAGTTAAATATGGTGCTCATGGTGATAAAGAAGATTTATTAGATTTAGATGTACCATTACCATCGGGATCTGGATGGATTATAAACTCTACAATTAATGATGTAGAGGCTGAATCATATGATTATAATGCATATAAACAATTTGATAAAAATGATTTATTTCCACAGAATTTTTATGATGGGGATTCTATATATTTAGAGTCTTTGATTAAGCATCCTACTAAAATAAATTTTTATAATTTATTTTTTTTAAAAACATATTCATATAAATCAATAATTGAAAGTAGAGATGTTAAAAATAGATATCCCCTTATAGAAGATTTAATATTGAATCCTGAGGAGCCTCCTTCTGGTTGGTATAAAGAAGCTTTAATGTATATTTTATTTCAAACTATTGACTTAGTTAATATTGATTGGAATAATAGACCTATAATTGAAAATGAACTAAAAAATTGGAAAATCAATGAATTAGATACTGTAAGTGATTCTGTTTTAATAGATCAATATGAATATTATAAAAATATTGGACTTGATATTATTATGCAACCCTCTTCACCTGATCTGTATAATGATATGGATTCTATTTTTAAGTCTTTAGAGGATGAACTAAATATAACCCTAGATTTAATAGATGATACTTTTTTATTTCAATTGACGATGCCCGGTATTATTGAAGAGACCAATGCAGATTCAATATCAAATGATACACTGTTCTGGTCTTTTGCACTAGAAGATTATATGAGTAAAGATTTTGAAATGTTTGCTAATAGTAAGATCAACTATTCGCAAAGACAAAAAGTAGGCCTTGTAGTTTTATTAGGAATCTTATTTATACTTCTAAGATTTAAATTTAGAAATAATATCTAAGACCTCTTCAAATGAATTAGCAATAAATTGAGATTTAGATGCAACTTCTTTTCTGAGAATATTTTCACTGTAATATATAAAATAATCAGAGGCCTGATTATGATAAACTTCATAATCAGTATATCCATCACCTATCATAACACTTTTTAAATTAATATTTAAATTATTAATAGCTTTAATTTTTCCCTGGTCCATGCTCATTGGATTATTTAAATCAATTCCTTTGACTCTATTTGAATCAAGTAAAAAAGTATTTGCAATAACTCTTTCTGGTTTAATTCCATATTCCTTTACAATGGGGCAGATAACTTGAGTAAAACCACCAGATATTATCCAGATATTATTTGCAATTAATTGTATAGTTTCTTTATTTCGTTTAATTGATTTGGAAATATTATTGGATACTTCATTTATAACTAATTCTATATGCTTTGAATTTAGATTTAAAATATTTAATCTATCTTGAAGAGCTTGAGAAAAACTAATTTCACCTGACATTGCAGAATTAGTTATTTTATTTATTAATTGAATTTTGGTTTTTTGGTCTGGATCATTTTGTAATGATATTTTAGCAATTTCATCGATCGTTTCTACCTGGGCAAATGTGCTATCAAAATCTATAAATAATACGGTATTAAGTTTATTCATTAAGGTATAGTTAGATGGATGGGTAGTATGATTTAAGCTTTATTTTTTTTATATACCGATCGTAAACCTATTTCTGATCCATTTAGTATTCTTTTTATATTTATCCAATGCTTTACGATACCTACTAAAAATAAAATGACAGAACAAGATATGATTGTATTAGAATAGTTTTGTGTATAGCTTAAAATTGCAATAAAAAGATAGAGCGCAATAGAGCCAACAGATATATAGTCAGTAATAATAGTTATAAGAATTAATAAAATTATAACTGAGAGTCCTATCTTCCAGTCTATCGCTAAAAGCATACCAATATAGCATGCTATCCCCTTACCCCCACGAAAATCTAAAAAAAATGGATAAATGTGACCTAAGATTGCTCCAGTTCCCGCTAGGACCATAAGATCAAGTGGTGAATATGAATTAGGAAAAATAAAAATAATAAATTGAGTGGGGATATAAGCTTTTAATATATCAGCCAATGCTGTAAATATCCCAAACTTCCAACCTAGTTCAGATGTTACATTGGAAGCACCTGCATTTCCAGAGCCTATACTCCGAATATCTTTTTTTAAAATTCGGGTGGAAATAAAATATGATGTTTGAAAACAGCCAGACAAATAACCAATTAATAAAGCAGTTAGCCCTTGTAGAATATTCATTTTTTCATCTCCAATTCTTCAAATATACCTAGTTTAATATTTTTCTTAACATTCATATGATTAAATATTTGTCCATTCATAGCAATATAAACACCAATGGGTAATGCCTGAACAAAAGATAGGGCGCTACCCATATTAAAAAGACCATCTGAGCTACCAAATTTAACTGGAATCATAGCCCCTGTAAGTATAATATTTTTTTTAATATTAGCTTCTGCTAGCAGGTTAGCTGTTTTGACCATGGTATCTGTTCCATGAGTAATAACGATTTGCTGGCTAGATTCATCAATACATTTTTGAACTATATAATTTCGTTCTGTATCTGACATATCTATACTATCAACCATCATTAATGTTTCAACATCAACATCTAATTTAGATCTACCTAGATCGAGCAGTTCATACATATGGGAATTTTTAAAATATAATTTTCCTGTTATTTCATTATATTCTTTATCAAAAGTTCCACCAGTGATAAATATTTTAATTTTTGGTTTCAATGATTCTAGTAATTAAGTTAGCTATTTGATTAAATTCAACTTGAATAGTTTAAAAAATTATTTTGACATTTTAGACAAAAATAATCTTTCTAAATTATTAAAATCTAGTTCACTATCAATCTCAAATTGATAATCTTCAGACCATTTAACATAACCAATCTTGCCACCTAATCGATTCTTAGTTTTTAAAAAATTATTAATTGTAAATATATATAATGATCCATTTTCAAGATATCTTACATCATCCTCTTTTATATTTTGTCTCATAGGTCTTTCTAAATAATTATATTCCGCAGAGGCAGTTTTTCCATCTTTTATACGCCAAAAAAAGCGATGCGTTGGCGTGATACTTAATAGCGAATCAAATTGATTATCTTTAAAATGCTTGATAGCTTTATCAAGAGAACCTTTAGGCCTAAGAGGGCTTGTTGGCTGTAGTAGTACAATAATATTTGGTTGTTTTGTATTATTTAGATAGTGCTCAATTGCACTTTCAGTGGTCGATGAATCTGATGCAATATTTGCAGGTCGATTTATAATATTTGCGCCTGCTTTTGAGGCTATATCGGCAATATCTGCATCATCAGTTGAAACAATTACCTCATCAATACAATTAGAATTTAACGCATAATCAATGCTGTGAACAATTAAGGGTCTATCTGCGAACATTTTAATATTTTTACCAGGTAGACCTTTGCTGCCACCTCTCGCAGGAATAAAAGCTGTAATCATTTTAAAAGATAATCAGTTAATTGGACAACTTTTTTTTCTTTAATAAGTTTATTAATGAATAATTTTTCTTTTACCATATCATGTTTTTTCCCTTTTCTATTTATTCCCAATTCAGTTAACCATTTAACTATAAAATTATCATTATAATGTGCTTTCGACTCAATAAAAAAATCAAAACCATATATCACAACAGTTTCAAAATTATCAATTGCCCACAGTATAGACGCGGTTCCAGTTGTTAATCTTTTTATCCCAGTGATTTTTTCATAATTTTCCATAGTTTCAAGAGGAATAAGAGAATATTTATTCATTTCAATATTTAACCTTTTAACAATTCTCTTATGGATAGTTGTTTTTTTACGACGAAGAATTTCAGGTGGAATGAATACTATGACTTCATTTGGTACTAATTTTTGCTTTTTTAAATGCTGATTGGCTCCATTAAACCAAATATTTGTTTTATTTCCAATAAATTCAGAAAAATTATTAATTGAAAAGTTATTAATCCTTCCAATCGTTGAAAAATCATCTATGCGGGTACCTAATGATTGCTCTAATACTGACCGTCCATTACCCATGATAAGAATCTCTTTCCTCTTAAGCATTTATCACCTTATCTATAAACTTTTTATAATTATTTATATGCGTATTTCGAGAGAATTTTTCCCAATATGATTTATAAGCAGCATCAACAATTTTTTTATCATATGATTTATTTAAGTATATCTTTTCTATTCCTTCTATGATTTGATTAGGATTAGATAGAGAGAATAGAAATGCTGATTTATTGTGTTGAACTAGTTCTGGTATACCATCAACATCTGATGCTAGTATAGGTGTTTTTAATGACATAGCCTCTAAAATTGTTCTAGGTAAGGCTTCCGATCTAGATGGTTGAATAAGCATATCTGCTCCATAAATATACTCAAGTGCATTTGTCGTATGCGCTATAAATTCTACACGATTTTTTACCTCAATATTTTTTAATGTATACTGTAATTGCTTAAGGAATGCTTGATTTTGTCGTCCTAAAAAGATGACTTTTAAATCAGGTATTTTATCACAAAGGGCTTCTAAATTATTTATAATAATATCCTGTCCTTTTCTAAATTTCACTTCCCCTATGCATAAAACAATATATGGTTTAGTTTCATTATAGATTTTTTTTTTGATACCTTCTTTTGATTTTTTTAATAAATTATTTACTTCATTTTCTCTTATACAGTTTGGTATAAAAAAACATTTATTATCATTTATTTTAACTAAACTGAGCCACTTCTGTTTTACTATATTTGAAACAAAAATAAAATAATCATAATATCTAAATCTAGCTATAATATTATGGAGGTTTTCTTTTTTATAGAGATCAGGAGATTCACGAATTATTAATGTGCTTGGCCAATTATATTTTTTCTTAATTGGCTCCCATAAAGAATGACTACCCATTGAATTTATAAAGGTCATTTTAGGATTTACATTCTCTAATTTTTTTATTAAAAAGGGTTTAATCATAAAGTTTAGTATTTTTTTTAAATTAAACTTTGATTTCTTTTCTATATAGCGAGGACTCAAATAAGATTTTGAGTATTGTACATTTTTCCCATCAATAGATTCAGGTAAAGGTGATTTGTAAAGATAAATTAATTCCATTTTTGGATCTATTTGCCCCAATGAGATTAAAACATCAAGAGCAGACTGAGCAGCTCCATTCCCTTGTCCAATATTTTTTGCAATTAGTGTTAGCATTAACCTAATAGCTTTGTGTAAAAATTTTTCCAATATTGAACTGGGTCTTTAAATTTAAATACATTTGGAATTTTATTTTCTAGTTCAGGTTTATTATAAAACCAATCCAATAATACTTTATTATCACCAAATTTATATTCAAAAAAATTACCCTTCCACATAGGATTTATCTCTAAAAAAATCGGTTCATTATTTACAACTAGAAAGTCTACGGCTCCCATATTGCTGATTGAGCTCATTGCATTTAGTATTTTTTCTTTAAATGATTTTATTTTTAATAATTCAGTAAACTCTGAATTGACTTTAATAAATTCATCTAAATCAGAATTTTCTAATTTAGACATGCTTACAACTAACGTTTTACTTATTGCTACATAGTAGCTAATAATTTGATTATTTAAAATATGAGCTCTATATGCATGTGTATAAGTTTCATTACCATTGTTTATATGCTCAACTGCTAAAAGATTAGTTAGTGCACGCTCTTTTTGATAGTTTAATACTTGTAAATTTAATTTTTTTAATGATTGACGTAGCTGGCTTTTAGATGAATGAGATGTTATTTTTTGCATAGCGGTGCCACCAGTTCTATTATTTATTCGTAATAAAATTGATTCTTTGTTCTTTAGCATGCTATTGATTTTATCTATAGATTCATCAATATCGAGATGGTTTAGTACACAGTATTCTGGGAATTTAATTCCATTCGTATTCCAAATTTCAAAAGTAATATCTTTATTATCTATACGATTAAAATCCTTAATATCATTAATAATAATTTTTTGTGATCTATAATTTTTAACTTTAGATTCTATTTTTTCAGCTTGATAGTCTGTGGTGCTTTCCGGCTTGTTTCGGATAAAAATAACATCAGCTTTTTTAATAGAGTTTGTTATTTTTAAGAGCTTATTTTTTTGTATTCCATTAATTTCTTTATTTCTTGCATTTTCTAAAAACCAGTTAGTATTGGTAAATGGAAGAATACCCTGTATCCGTCCAATAAAATGAATGAATTTACTTGACTTCAATATATTAATTCCTATTTATAGAACCATCATCAAGAGCCACATTCCAATGCTTCTTAGGTGTTCTCCAATTAGAACCATATTTTACTTCTAAAAATTGTTCAGAAAATGATGGTATCTTGAATTTTGTATCATAAAAGGTGATTTCATCTAATGAATCAAAATATTTTAATTGATGGCATGCATTTTTACCCCAAACTACATATTTATACATTTCTCCTTGATCCTTAACATCGCCCCTATAGTATAAAAAAATATCTAAACATAGTGAAGAGCGTTTAAAATAAGTTTTTTTTGTATAAACTTTTATAACTCTGTATTTACCTAAACTCCAAATTTTTGGATCTGAGGGAAATTTTAATGGTCTAACAAAAAAATATTTCTTTAATGATGATATTAATTGTTTTATTTCTTTATCATTAGAAAATTTTATTCCAATATCTAGGTCGTGGTCCCATGGGATCAATTTTTTATCTCTTATAGCTCCTAAAAGTGTTCCGCCTTCTAACCAATATTCAACGTTGCTTTTATCTATTTCATTGGTTACTTTTTTAAGTAAATCTATTGCGTTTAATTCATTTTCTGAATTTAATTCGATCGGTTGTATTGGATAGTACTCTGCTAGGAGAGAGTCTTTATTGTCGATTGTAAACTCCTCCCAATTGGAGGGTACAGAGACTTGTATTTTTTTACAAAGCACTTTTTCAATTGTTAGTGGATTTAAACACGTAGAAGAATAAGCAATATTTCTTTTGCCTAGACTAGCTTCCCATCCATCACTCGTTTTATTAAGAACATGTATCCATGCAAATGCACCTTCTTTTTCAAAAATGGAGCTCTTTTTTCTAATTTTATATCGACGTGCCCCGCGTACTTTTTTAGGTTTTACTGTAATAAACTGTATTAAGCATCTTAGTGAAAATAGAATTAGATTTATTGCTTTATGTTCAAAAATAAAAACATGGAGATTGGGGGAATATTTGTTGACATCACCTTCAGATAATCCTATTAGAGATTCGTTTGCTAAAACATATGGGATATTAGATTTATTGAGGTTATCAATAATTTGATATATAGACTTATCTCTCATAAAAATTTATTTTAACATACTATTAATATTTGAAAGGTCATCTTGAAAATCAATTTCCATACATAAAAAGTCACTTATATCCGTTGGGATGATTTTCAGACCATCTTTGATGGAAAGCTCAATTGCTTTTTCAAAATAGTCTTGATTATTACACTCAATTAATTTTTTTCTAAATAGCGTTAAATCTGATGAAATTATTTTATTAATTCCAACAGCTTCTCCTAGTGCAGGTGAAACAGATTTCGAGACATCCTTCAACGAACCATCTTGATTTATGTTATATTTTATTTCTTCTTCACCTACAGAATTTGTGTTAACAGCCATACAAGATTGAGGACATTTTATAATACTTTCTAGCAATTTTTTTTCAAAAACGACATCTCCATTAAGCCATAGTACATCTTCATCTTCAATTTTTTTTAATGCTTTTAATAATGATTTAGATGTATTTGTAGTATCATAAAAATTATTATAAACATATAACAGGTTAGGAAAAGCTTCCATTATAATATCCTTTTTATAACCAACAACAACTATAATATTATCTTCACCTATATAATCTGACAAGTACATTACCTGTCGATTTAAAATAGTTTCATCATTTTTCAATTTAGTTAATGGCTTAGGGCTAGAATTTCCTAATCTAGATCCTATTCCTGCCGCGAGTATTATAGCTTTCATTTTGCTTCCTCTAAAATTAATTGTGCTAACTGATAATCTTGCATTGTTGTAATCTTAAAATTATTTTCGGAGCCTAATACAGTATTACATTTTATTCCCATTTCATACACCAGCCTGATATCATCAGTTACATTAGTTGAATTATTTTCATGTGCATTTAATATAGTTTGGTAATCAAACCCTTGGGGAGTTTGTTCTATATACATATCGTCTCTAAAAGGCATGCTAACAATCAATTTATTTTTTGTTTCCACTAGGGTATCTTTAGATGGTAGAACAACAGATATCGCCATCGAATTATTTAATCCTTCAATACATCGCGCTATTATTTTTGCATCTACTAGCGCTCTTGCTGAATCATGTATTAACACTTTTTTTGTATTATTTGGACAAGCTAGAAGCCCATTGTAGGAGGATTCGTGACGTTGACGTCCTCCTTCTACTATTTTATGTTGGGGGTATATAGCTTCAACATCAGATAAATATTCCTTTGGAACTACTATTATAACATGATCTATTTGACTGCAATTAGAAAAAGTAGAAACTGAATAATCTAAAATAATACGTCCATTTAATTTATGAAATTGTTTGGGAATTTTATTATTAAATCTTGTTGAGCTTCCCGATGCTAATATTATTGCACAATTCAATTTAAGCTCCCAATTTGCATTCTTTCTCCGGTTAAATGATAGTGCTCTATCATTTTTGCAATCCTTAAGGAAGATTTACCATCACATTTATAGCAGGACTGTTCCGCCCAGTAGGCCCTTTGTTTTTTAAATTTATTAACTTCTGAAAGAGCTTTTTTAATAGTTTCTTGTATCTTTTCTGGAACAGTAACTTCTCCCATTATCCAATCTTCATCTAGGTATGCAATTTTAAAGGGTCTTTTATTTAGATCAGCTTTTTTCTCTTCAATTTTGATCAATTCGTTTTTTAAATAGATATTTTTTTTTCTGCGATCTTTTTCAGGAAAGCAACCAGGATAGTTAGTTAGTTTTAATTGAATTACTGGTTTATTTAGGATGCATGCTTCAGCTAAAACTGATGATACATCACTAATAATTATATCACATATTTGGAGGTATGGATTTATTCCATCTTCCTTTGAAGGAATAGTTGCATTTAGTTTTTTTGCATAACGATAGTCTTGAGTATGAGGAATAGCAATTAGGTTCTTTATATTATTTAGGCACTCAATATTCCATATACCAGAATTTTTATTATACTTTCCTCCCCAAGAAGGAGCAAAAAGAACTATAGGTTCATTTTGATTTAATTTTAGTTCTTTGATTATTTTTAATTTATCAAATTTTTTATTAATTAGATTGTCTAGTTTAGGATATCCGCCAAGTAATCCATTTTTAAAATTTGGATTTATTGCATGCATTTTTCTTTTAAAAACTGGTCCCGGGTAGAAAAGTAAGGCCGATTCATGAAAAAAATTATATTTATAAGTATAATACTTAATAGCACCTAATCCATGCTCAATATAAATGTGTTGTCCATTCCAGCCACTTTTTCTTAATCTGTAAAGAGGTTGATCATATGCAATTATTATAGTTTTAGATAGTGATTTGATTAGTTTATAATTTAGAAAGCTTATCTTTTTAACCTTATATATATTTGTTTTCCAGCCCCTTAATAGTGCCATTTTATATAGAGGATATAGGCTGCTAAAACCCTTTTGAGTAGACCATACAAAATCTATATGAATACTACTTTTCACTATCAAATTGATTTTGATAGAGTTTTTTATAAAAGCCATTAATTTTCAACAAATCTTCATGGGTTCCACTTTCAATAATTTCGCCATCATTAAGAACAGCTATATTATCTGCATTTATAATTGTTGATAAGCGATGAGCGATAACTATTACTGTTCTATTTTGCACTAGATTATCAATAGCTTTTTGAACCTTTCTTTCTGAATCTGTATCAAGAGCAGATGTCGCTTCGTCTAAAATTAATATTTGTGGATTTTTTAATAGAGCTCTAGCTATAGAAATTCTTTGCCTTTGTCCTCCTGATAAACGGGATCCTTTTTCACCAATTATTGTATCAAATCCGTTTGGTAATTTTGTAATAAACTCAAGGGCATTTGCATTTTCTGCGGCATTTTCAATTTCATTGAACGATGCATTAGGCAGCCCATAACTGATATTATTAGCGATGGTATCATTAAATAAAAATGTATCTTGAGATACTATACCCATTAAGTTTCTTAAGTGCTTTAGATCTATATTTTTAATATTTATTTCATCAATTGTTATACTCCCATCAGTCGTATCATAAAATCTAGGAATTAAATCTGCAAATGTTGATTTTCCAGAACCGCTTACGCCAACCAGGGCCAATACCTTACCCTTAGGGATTGTGATATTAATATTATTTAGTGATAGCTTTTCGGTGTTTTCATATTGAAAAGAAGCACTATTGAATTTGATATTGTTATTGAAACTTTCGAATAAGTTTGGTGATTTAGAATTGGTAATATTTGGAG
>MDSV01044044.1_pt1 | contig 12207 bp, 8 predicted proteins | sample 810851 | NCBI WGS metagenome assembly MDSV01 (sample SAMN05326640, study PRJNA326480) | marine metagenome | isolation source: seawater | place: Atlantic Ocean: North East | collected 2012
ATATTGAATTTTATATTGAATTTTATATTGAATTTTATATTGAATTTTATATTTTATATTGAATTTTATAAATAAATTATGTTTTCATTTTTACAAGTTTTTAATTCATTTATACTTGATATGATTTCATTTTGTTTTTCTTCACCCAATGAATTAAACATATTTTCTAAATCTTTCATATAAAGATTGTTCATATTCTTATTATATTTAATACCGTGTTTAATGTATAGTTTGAAAATTTCATCTAAATTTTCTTTTTCTTTATCTGAAATATCTTCTTTATCTATTTCCGATATTTTTTTTAATTCGCTATATAGTCTATTATTTTTAATGGTTTGCCAACATCTTTCTTTTTCCATAATTTGAATTTCAGAGCGAAGTTTATCTAATTTTATAGATAATCTTCTTTGTTTTACATTGTCTATTTTTACATTTAATACTTCTAATTTGCTTTGTTTTTCTTTAAAATAATTTGAAAATATTTTTTTTTCTACCTCATTTTTTAAATTTATACCATAATCATTTGGTGAAATATCATCAGCCCATTTAAATAATTTTTCAATATATTTTTCACTAACACATTTAAAAAAACACGGAAGATTATCTCTATCTACTTTATCATTTAAATATTCATGAACGTGTGTTCTAAATGTTTTATAAGCCAAAGTGCAGAAATATATAAAGAAATACAATGTAATACCACCATTACATAAAATAAGTAAAATAATCAATACATCTTCAAAGGTTCCTAATTGATAACCAGAGTCAATTGTTCCAAAAAATAATCCAGTGCTTAAAGTCATTACTAAAGATAAAAGACTAATACTTTCTAATTTGTTGCAAATCATTCCATAACTGGTAATAATATCATATGGTCTTAAAAAAACGTGTAGAAAAAAGGAAACCTGAACCATTAAACTTGCAGCAATAATTTGATATCTTGGAAAACGTCTTAAAAAAACTGAAATAATTATAAGTGATGCTTTTTTCCCCATAATAATAAATTCATAATACCATCTTTTTTCTCTATATCCAAGAAATAAAAAAGATAAAGGTGTTGAACCATCATATCTACTTTGCATATCAAAAAGTCTAAATCTATAATTATAAAGTAATTTGAAACCTAATAATGGTATACCTATACCGTAAAAACCGAGAGAAATATAAGCAACTGTTAAAAAACTGTAATGTTTTGTTGTATAACATTCAACGGAAACATCTTTTACCAAGTAATATTTATTACCGATACTCTCACAATTCATAACTTCCAATGTTTTTTCTAAAATAGTAGGCCAACTTAAAAATGTTCCAACTACAATTGCAGTTTTTTCCCAAGCTATAAAAAAATTAAAACAAGTAGGTGTTCTTTTTAAAAAATCATTTTTTTCAATAACACTTGAAAGCCTTCTTAATTTTTTCTTTTTCTTTTTGCAAAAACATAGTGAAATTATTGCTATTATTATTGTTACAGTAACAATATATAAAAGAGGTAAAGTTAAATATACCAATAATTTATCATAATAAGACCAACCAATGACACAATCAGAAGAATAAAAACTTACTCTCGGAGAAGAAAATTCTTTTGCTCTTTCAAATAAATATCTTATTAATGAAGGCCAATTAATTTGAAAAGAACTGGCTAATGAAAATACTTGAGCATAATTCATAAAAATTTTGACAACACCATTTACTTCTTCTTTTTTATTTTGTGAAGGATTTGCTGTTTTAATTAAAAAAATAATAATTATTGTAGAAATAACAGGTATTACAATTGTTAAACTTATAGAACGACCTTGATCTTTTGGACATTTTAAACAAACACCATCATCTTTCGCCCAACCACTTATACATACATCACATAATGGCCCCGAATGCCCTTCTTGACATAAATCGTCTGTATTATTTTTTATTTTTCCACCACTGCAAGCAAATATATTTTTACATTTATATGTTTTAATTGTTGTATCATTACTTCTCCATAAATTTTTTTTTATTTGAATAGTTTTTATATTTGAATTTTTTTGACATATAAAATCTTTTGGACATATATCACATTCTAATATTGTTTTATTCAATCTATAAGTATCTTGTGAACATATACAACTTGTTTTATAATAATTTTGTTCTGAACGTAAAGGACAATCTAAACAAATAATGCTATTTTCCTTTTCAGCATATTTACCCACTTCACAATCTATACATTCAACTGATTTCATAGTAGATGTATATTTTCCTGCTTTACAACTAATACAATGTATACTACCCTTTAACGAATATTTACCAGTACTGCAATCTTTACAATCACTCGCAGAATTTGCACCTTTATTTTCATTATATTTACCAGCACTACATTCTTTACAAGTTTGTTTTGAGATAGCAGCAATTGTTTCACTATATAATCCTTTATCACAATCAATACACAATAGTTCATCAATAGAACCATAATTATCATTCCATTTACCTGCTAAACAACGAATACAACTTGAAATTTCGTGTTTGCCTTTTAATTTATTATATCTACCTTTTGGACATATATCGCATAAAGTATTTAATTCATATTCGGGATTTGTAAATTTACCTTCAGGACATTCATTGCATATTTTACTATTAATATTTGAAAATTTACCATTATCACAGTTTAAACATACGCTTCCAGGGTTTTGGTTTTTGTTTTTATATTTCCCTGCTGGACAATTTTTACAATCAGTTATTTGTTTCAATCCTATATCTGTATTATATTTTCCTTCTGGACAAGAAATGCAATTTTCTCTTGATATAGATTGTGAAGTATTTGAATATTTTCCTGCTTCACATATTTTACATTTTTCTACTCCAATTACACCCTGTATATCATTATATTTACCATATGGACAATCAATACAAGTTATTTTATATTTATTAGAATATTTACCTTTTGGACATATTTTACATTCATTGCTTTTTTCTAATGATACCCATCCATTAGGACATACTTCACAAAATTCATTATTTTTTTTATATTTTCCAGATTTACATATTATACAACTATTATTTGTTTTTGAACCTTCAACATTTCCAATTGTTCCATCAAAACAAAAATCACAATCACCAACATTTGTAATGCCAATTTTATTAGAAAATTTTCCAATAGGACACAATTTACATTCCATATCACTTATAATATTTATAGTTGCACCATATTTTCCTTCCGAACAAACTACACACGATTCTTTATTTTTAGCCCATTTTCCTAACTCACAATTTTCACAATTCGTTTTCCCTTCTTCACTTATTTTTCCATTTTCACAATCTAAACAGTTCTGAATATCATCTGAACCAGCTTTTATAGAATATTTTCCTTTTGGACAAGATTTACATATATTTGAACCTTCTATCTTTGAAAAATATCCAGCTGGACAATTAATACAATCAATTGTATGGACACCATTTGTATATTTTCCTATTTGACATTTTTTACAAGACCTCGTTTCTATTACATTACTCGAAAATCCTGCTTGACAATTTTCACAAGAACCTCCTATTGTTTCTGAAAATTTTCCTTTTTCACATATATTACACTTATTTCCAATAATTCCCATACCGAAATTACAACCACTAAGTTTCACTTTAACATATTTTTTTCTATAGTTTATTTCATTTGGATAAATATATAAATTACCTTTTTTTAAATCTAAAGTTGTTATATTTAAATACAAAAAACTTTGATAATACGAATATTTATTATTATTATAATAATACATTTGTCCAAAATTATTAAAAGATGAAATATCCATCGATAAATCTTTTGTACTTATTTTTACTACACCAGTTTTTAAATGTCTTGTTGACGGTATCGCATAAATAAAACCAGCTTCATAATCAACCTCTATGTTTGTTATTACTCCCCATTCCGTTGGAAATTTTAAAAAATCTATTGAACACGTTTCACTCAAAGATAATTTATTGAAATTAAAATCATATTGATATAATTCACTTGTTAAAGCACCAGCTACTATAAATATTTTTTTTCTTTTATAGTCTAATTCTATATCGCTAATATAATTTAAACCATTTAATTTAATAATTCTAGTATTATTTACATGATTTATAGGTAAACTTCTATTAATTTCAATGAGTTTAGCATCTCTGTAACTGGTATCTTCCATAAAATAAATTAAACCTGTGTCTTTATTTATAAAACTTTTCTCAATTTCTCTGAAATAATCAGTATATGTTTGTTGTGACGCTGAATACATATTTTCATCATAGGTTTCTTGCCACTTTTTTTGAAATTGTTCTATCAATAATATTTCAGGTGATGAAATATTTAATCTCCATATTCCAGTATAAACTGTTCCAAAACCAACCCATATTGTACCATCGTTCAATGTTTCTGAAGTTGTTGGAAAATTCATATATTTATGAGCATAATAAGAAGAAGTGGAAAATCCGTATCTTCCACTAAAAGCATTAAACTTCTTTCTATCCATAAATGTAAAATCATCCAAATTTATTCTTACAATAGATGTATCATAATTATATGAAGATGAACAAACATATTTATTAGAAGCTATATAATACAAAATATTGTATTTTTCATCAATACCGCACGTTACAACATTGTCACTTCCTAAATCACCTTTTGCAGTTGGATAATTACTGTTTGCTTGACCAATTATTATATTATCTTCAAATATTTCACTATCTAAATTATATTTCATTATTTCAACGTATTTTGTTGTTTTTCCACATTTATAATTATCATTGGAATTTTTCCATGGATTGTATGCAGAAGTTATTAAATAATTTTTTCTATCTTTTTTTGTTGTGCAACCAAAACCAATATAAGGATAAATATGTGATGATTTTATTAATCCATTTGATGGAACATTATAATACACGTTTGTAAAATTAGTATTATTTAAATAATTACTATTTACAAAACTATTAAATAACAATAGTAATAATAAAAATAATTTCATTTTATTATTATATAAATTTTTTTTTTTAATAATTTATTATCATAATATTATTTTTTTATATATTAGTATTTTATAAATGAAAAATTGTGATATAACTTGCGCAATATTTTACATATTATTTTTAACATATTTATTTATGTTTGGTTTTACAATTATATACAGTGCTGATTTAAAAAAATTAGATGAAATTTTAGATGAAAAACAAAGAATTGTTCATCAAAAAATAAAAAGAGAAAGATTACATCATTTTTATAGTGGGTTAGGTGTAGGAGGCGTTTTAGGATTATTTATTCTTGTTTCAAATATTAAAATTACATCAAAATTTTGTTTGGCCGGATTAATATTAATTTTATCAACATCTATGGTTTATTACATGTTACCCAAAAGTGATTATATGATTAATCATTTAGATACTCCAGAAAAAAGAAAAACTTGGATGGAAGTTAGTAGAAATTTTATGAAGAAAAAAATGATTGGTTTTGGATTAGCTATAATTATTTATTTTTCTTTACCTATGTTTCTATAATTAATCTTGTCTACCTATATTAACTTCAACACTTCTTTCACCCTGACTAACTACAAACTTTCTCCTAACATAATCAGTTTGTGCAAAATGAATTGGGTCATAAATAATAATATCAGGATTGTCCCAATATACTAATACTTTTATGTCTTTTTTTGTAGATTTATTTAAAGCACAACGTGCAATATTAAGAATTTGTTCATTTGTTGGTGGCCATGTATTCATTTATATTTATTTCTAAATTTTTTTTATATACTTTTTACATATTTTATTGATTTTTTAAAACAATTACAATACCTGATAAAGCTAAAAGGATACCAAGTAATATTATTGGTTTAAATACTGTTCCAAATACTATTATCGAAAATAAATAAAGAAATATAATTTTTAAAGGTTGTGTCAATAAATCAACATATGACACGTTTTTCGTTAGTTCATATGCTTTAGTTTTTATAATTATAACTAATGAAACACATAATGAGGATATAAATGTAAATAAAATAATCGTATTCATATTCTTTTTATTTTTAAACAAATTTTCTTTTTCTTTATTATATAAATAAATTAAAATTATAGATAAAAAAATTATTAAAAATAATATATAAAAAAATAAAACATCTTTATAATTACATTTTATATTGAATAAGTGTTTTCTTGTTATTATGGATACTAAAATAAAAAATAAATATAATAATGAATATAATTCCCAAGAATTTACTTTAAAATAATTCATATATTATTTATTGAGATTTTAAAAAGTGTTTATTCATATAACGTTGCAAATTAAAGAATGTTAGCGGATCCTCATTTTTAAAATCCAATAATGATTTTAATTGAGGATTTGGTTTTATTTGTTTTGGTTGATCTTTGTCTTGTAAATTATGCTCTTTAATGTAATCAATAATATATTTCGTAACATCTGTTCTCGCCATTGATGAACCATTTTCTAATCCCATAAAATCACATAGTTCTTTGGAAATTTTTGTTGGATTTGCAAACCCCGATGGCTTCCTATTACCTTTGTTTTTATTTTTGTTGTTTTCTTTCTCTAATTGTCTCATTTTTTTATTTATTTTACTTTCTAAATTTTTTAATTGATTCGTTAATCCTGTCAATTGCATCTTAATACTCGATATAGAAGATTTTGCTTCAACAAAAATTTCTTTTATAATATCTGTTGGTGTTTCTCCACTTTCTTCTTTCGTTTCTCCATTTCCTTTCGTTTCTACACTTTCTTTTTTATTATTCGTTTTTTCTTTTTTTTTAGACATTTATACTACATTTTTGTAGAGTGTTTTTAAATCAATTTTTTTATTAAATTTAATAAAAAGTTTTTTATTTTAAATTAAATAAGTATTTAATTTAAAATTAATTATAAAAATATTATAAAAAATATTAATTTATTGTTAATGTTTTTTATAATTTATTTTTAATATTATATATTTTATTGTTCTGATAAATTATTATCATTTTCATCCAAAACCCATTTTGAATTATCACCACCACCACCTCTTCTATCATCTCTTGGTCCAGAACCACGTGGTCTTACACCTCTTCCACCTCCATTATGTCTTGAATCGCGATGTCTAGGCGCTGGTCTATCTGTTCTTTCTTGTTTGTTTAGAAAACGTGTTTCACACATAAGTGGTCCATTTTTTAAACCAGTTACGTGAGTAGCTTGCCATTTGTGTTCATTGCTATCACTTGTTGATACAATAAATTCAACATATTCACCCTGAACTAAATATTTATATTGCTCTCTGTTCACAGAAACACCTGAGTGGTGAACGAAAACATCTTTGCTTTCATCACCTAGTGTTGTAACAAATCCAAAACCAGCTTTATTGTTGAACCATTTAACAATTCCCAGCTGTCGGGAAGAACCACTCACGGGCGTAGCATTTGCATCATTCTGTGTTTTACTCATTTTATAATAACATTTGTTAGTATCTTTTTAAGTATGTTTAAAAAAGATTTAGAATATTTATAATATATATATATGTCCAACAAAGAAAAAAAATCACCAAAAAAATCACCACAATATTCTTTAATAACTAATGATGAGAATGAAATACATTTATATTTAATTGCACACGGTGATGGATATAGAATTCAAAATACACTTAATAATAATTTAAGTGACGAATCTATAAGTTCTAATTTTTCTAAAATAAACAAAGAACAAGAAGAACATAAAGAAGAAAAAGAAAATGAATATCCTATTATATTTAACAATACAAAACCATTATATGTATGGACATCAACACTGGAAAAAGATAAAAAAGTTATGTTATTTTATCATTTTAAAACACATATATCATCAATAAAACGTAGACTACGTGGTAGACCAGACGCAACAAAAAAAGAATTAGATGAATTACCAGAAAATGAAAAAGTATGTGCACCAATAGAATTAATTAATAATAGACAAAAGTTTAATAAAGATGATATGATATTTAATCAGGTTTCATCCATTCAAATGGTAGAAAATCAAGGTGATCCTACTACAATTGTAGATGAAAATTTCGGTTTCTTTATTATTGTAAAAAATAATAATAGTAATAACCCTGAAATTAAAAAACTTAATATAAAATATTTAGAATGTTTTTTTGAAAATATGGACGATAAAAGATTAAAAGAACATAGACCTCGTCTTATGGAAATTGTTAATTTTATTAACGAGGAAATAAAAACAGGAAAAATATTAACTTTTGAAGGCTATAGTAAAAAAAATAATGAATTTGTTGATATAAGAGAAAATAAAAATTTAGTGTTAAACACATTGATGTGTTCACCAAATAGTGAAAGTGACCTTCGTAAAGATCTTAAAGAAGAAAAAAATGATGAAACTGGAGAAAAAGCAATTGTTAGAGTGATAGAAGCAAAAAAATGTTTAAAAATATTACTAATAACAGTATTGCGTTTTATAATATATTATGAAGCAAAAAATAAATTTATGGAATCATATAAGGTTGGTGAAAATTGTACATCTTATGATATTTTCATCAATCGTGATGGATCATTTAAAGGATATAAATATAATTTTATGGATGAAGAAGAAATTGGTGATTTAATAGATTATACAAATATTTTTATGGATAATTATGAAACTTTTTTAACTTGGGAAAATAAAAAAGATGAATATTTTTCTGATCGAATGAAAGAATTTAAAGAGATATTATGCGATATAAAAAAAGTAGACTATGAAAATAATAATACAAATGAAACTAAAACAACTAATGAACAACGAAACATTAGGAAATATATAAATACCATCAATTTAGATTGGATATATGAATATTACATTTTCCAAGTTACGCATACTGAAATATTAGAAACAAAAAGCTATGAATTTAAAAATAAATTTAATATTATTACAAATAATTTAACAGGAGGTATAAAGCCTAAATTATCTGAAGGGGAAGGATCATTAGATATAAATAAGTTAATATTAGATAAATTTCACGCTGCTACATTAGGTGGAAAAAAGCGTAAAAAACACAAGAAACGTAGAAAGAAAACAAAAAAGAAATCAAAAAGAAAACGTAGAAAGAAAACAAAAAGGAAATCACGAAAGAAAAAAAACTGATTTTTTATTATTTATTTAAAATAATATAAAGTTTTGTTATGATGTTATACAGTAAATGAAAATATTATCAAACGAATTCACAGACGCAAGTTATAAAAAATATTTCAATAAATGGTCTTTTGATTTATCTACTTTTCAAAAATGGGCAATCAAAGGAATAGTTGATAAAAAAAACATACTTATTACTGCTCATACAGGTAGTGGTAAAACTTTACCAGCAGAATTCGCCATTGATTATTTCCCAAAGAAAAACAAAAAAGTCATTTATACTACCCCTATCAAAGCCTTGAGTAACGAAAAATTCAACGATTTACAACATAAATTTCCCGATTTGTCCTTCGGTATCCTCACTGGTGATATTAAATTCAATCCAGAAGCTGATGTTATCATCATGACAACAGAAATTTTATACAATACACTTTTCCAAAAAAAAATGATTGAAGAAAATGTCATAAATAAAGAGCAAATTTCTCTCCATTTTGACATTGATATCGAAACAGAATTAGGTTGTGTTGTATTTGATGAAATTCATTACATAAATGATAAAAATCGCGGCAGAATTTGGGAAGAAACCATAATGCTTCTACCAAATAATATTCAAATAATCGGTCTATCAGCAACTATCGATAAACCAGAGAAATTTTGTCAATGGATTGAAACTGTAAAGTGCAGAGAAACCTGGTTATGTCCACATAATAAACGTATCGTCCCATTGACACATTATTCTTTCATAACTTACCCAGATTCTTATTACAAAAAATTTCCTCTGGAAATCAAAAATCTCATAGATGACAATCATTTCTCCAATAAACCTATCGTTCTAAAAGAACAAAATAAACTTTTTAGAGAGAAAAATTACACAAAAATACTCAAACTTATGAAGTATTTTGATAACAATAATGTTCGCGTTAACCAATTCTTCGTTATGAATAAAGTTGTCGAATATTTAAATAATAATAATATGCTGCCAGCACTCTGTTTCGTATTTTCAAGAAAAAAAACAAAAGAATTCGCCGAAAAAATAACTGTTCCGCTTTTTCCCCAAGATTCAACCATACCCAGCACCATAAAGAAAGAGTGCAAACAAATTTTGATGAAGCTACCCAATTATCGTGAATATTTATTATTACCCGAATACGATTGGATAACGAAATTATTGGAGAAAGGTATTGCCGTTCATCATAGTGGAATAACACCAGTTTTCCGTGAAATGATAGAAATACTTTTTGGTAAAGGTTATATTAAACTTCTTTTCGCAACAGAAACATTTGCAGTTGGAATCAATATGCCAACAAAAACAGTCATATTTTCTTCTTTGACAAAATATGATGGGAAAAGTTTTAGATTTCTTAAGTCTCACGAATATACGCAAATGGCTGGTCGCGCAGGAAGAAGAGGATTAGACGACAAAGGAAATGTAATACACCTTGATAATATATATAGAGATAAAGCATCCACAACTGAAATGTCTTTTATATTTGAAGGAAACCCTGAAACTTTATCATCAAAATTTAAAATTAATTTTAATATGTTGCTTAAATTATTGGCTGCAAAGAAAACGGAATTTAAAGAATTTGTGGAGAAAAGTATGGTATATGAAGATATTCAAAAACAAAAAAATATAGCACAAGACGAATACGAAACACTTAAATGTAAAATACAAAATTTTTGTTACACTTTTCAATTCAACATTAGAACAAACAAAGATGATTTAGTTAAATATTGTGAAATGAAAAATATAGTAAATGGTTTAAGCTCAAAAAAAAGAAAAAAAATGAAACAAGAAATGCGAATAATGGAAACAGACACCAAATATTTTTTAGATGATTTTAAGAAATATGAAATTTATTTAAAAGATGTGGATGATGTTAAGAATTTGGAGAGAAAAATTAATAATATTGAAAATTATATAACGAATGAAGTAGATGTTCATTTGGAAATTTTGAGGAAAGAAGGTTTTATTGAAGAATATGAACTGACTGATAAAGGAAAAATGGCAACAAACATTAATGAAATACACAGTTTAGCTATTTCTGACATACTGGTTGATAAAACCTTGCATAATCTAACAGTTGAAAAATTAGTGGCAGTATTAAGTATATTTTGTGATATACGATTGAGTGATGAAAATAAAATTTTTAATGAAAAATATGCTATTGATGACGAAGAAATTGTTTTAGCAATTAAGAAAGTGAAAGAAAAATACAATAAATATTATGATATTGAAACAAATAATCAAACAGCATTTATGTTTAATTATGAATTGCAATATGATTTGGTGGAATTAGTATATAAATGGACAAAGGCAGAAAATGAAAATGAATCATTGTTGATATTGGAAGAACTAAAAAAATGGGACATACATATTGGAAATTTTAGCAAAGCAATTCTCAAAATTTGCAACATAGCAATGGAATTGGAAAACACGTGTTTGTTGCAAAATGATTTAACATTATTAAAGAATTTAAAAGAAATTCCTTTCAAATTAAAAAAATTCGTAATTACAAACCAATCACTATATTTATAATCTGATTATATATATATATATATATATGAGTGGAAATAATAAAGTGGATGATCCAGTCTTAAACAACAAGGCTCAAATCAGAAAAGATTACGAAAAAGATGACCCCAAAAGACAATTTTTACTAAGTTTATCAAATACTGAATTGGATGGACTTCCATTCAAGAAATTTTTTATACAACAACATGGGGAAGGTGTTCATTCTTTTCCAGAAAAAGCAATTAAATACGATAATAAAAAAGCAACATTAGTATATTGTGGAAAAAGTAGTACTGATGGAACCGAAAATTGCAAAGATATACTTCTGAAGCCATTTGGTGATAAAATTTTTGAAAGTGAACCTTTAGAGAACGACTTTGTCCTATATGGACCTTTTGATAATCCCAAAGATACACAAAACTACTTTCAGCAATTTTTTAAACAAATTGAAAACAAATCAAATGGTAATAACTCTAGTGATGATGAAGATATTGAAGAGCAATATCAACAAATATTAGATGAAGTGGAGAAGGAGAAGAATAATAACATCAGCAACAACAACACCAATGGCGAAACAAAGTCAAACAATGCAACAGGCAGTGCAACAGGCAATACAACAGGCAATCCAAGC
>MDSV01067842.1_pt1 | contig 12207 bp, 13 predicted proteins | sample 810851 | NCBI WGS metagenome assembly MDSV01 (sample SAMN05326640, study PRJNA326480) | marine metagenome | isolation source: seawater | place: Atlantic Ocean: North East | collected 2012
ATTATAGTTATTATATTGAGTATCACCCTAAGCCAATTAAAGGAGATTGGAATGGTTCAGGAATGCATGCTAATTTTTCTAATGGTTTATTGAGAACTTGTGCTTCTAAAGAAGTTTATGAACAGGTTTGTGAAGCTTTTCGCCCTGTTACTAAAGAACATATTGCAGTTTATGGAGAATACAACGATGAAAGATTAACGGGACTTCATGAAACAGCATCGATTAATGATTTTAGTTATGGAATCTCTGATAGGGGTGCTTCGATAAGGATTCCTATTATTACTGTAGAAAAAGGATGGAAGGGCTGGTTAGAGGATAGAAGACCAGCCTCTAATGCTGATCCGTACAAGATAGCAGCAAGAATTATTAAAACAGTGAAGTCAGCTAAGGTATCAGCTAAAGTATAATTATGTTAACAATCAATTTGTTATAATCTACTTTTTTTATTTTACTCATTTTATAAATTATTGTCTATTTTTAACCCAAATAATAAAAATCATTAAAAATGAATAAATTATTACGGTTGTTTCTTCTTTGTATTTTTTTGTGTTTTTTACATGTTGAAGTTTATGCTCAAAAGCAAAGTAGGAGTTTGAGAAAGGCTAATGAAGCTTTTACATTAGAAAAATATTCAGATGCAGTAGAGTTATATAAAAAAGCTTATAAAAAGACAAAAAACAGAGCTGTTAAGGCTACTATTATATTTCAGCAGGCTGAGTGTTTCAGAATGTCTTCTAAGATTAAAAGGGCTACAAGTTATTATAAAAGAGCAATTAAGGCAAAGTATCCGGATGTTATTGTTCATCTTAAATATGCCGACGTATTAAGAATGCAGGGTGATTTTGATGAAGCTAACTTACAATATACAGTATATTTACAAAAATGTGGAATTGAAAAAGATGAAATAGATAAGCTAGCTAAGGATGATATAAGAAAGGTGAATTATATAAAGGGTGAGATGGGGTTGAGATCTTGTCAATTTGCTTTAAAATGGAAAGACACCCCTACTAGATATAAGATAGAGTCAATGTCTGTTGTAAATTCTCGTTTCAATGATTTTTCTCCAGCTTTTGGTAATGGAGAGTATTCTGAACTTTATTTTACTTCTTCAAGGGAAGGAGGTATTACAAATAAGAAAGATGCTAGAACAGGAGAACCATTTTCAGATGTTTGGTTTTCAAAGTTAAGTAAGCAAGGAAAATGGAGCAGGCCAGTTGTTATGACTGAGCCTATAAATACTAGTGGTAATGAGGGCTCCGTATATGTAAATAAAAGAGGTACAGCGATGTATTTGACTCAATGTAAGGTCGAGAGAAAGAAAGATCTTGGTTGTGGTATATATATTTCTGAACGTAAAGGAAGACTTTGGGGGACACCTCAATTGTTACAGGTAAAGGTTGGTGATAATACTACTATAGGACATCCTGCTTTAAATCAAGATGAGACAGTAATGATTTTTTCTTCTGACCTTCCAGGTGGATACGGAGGGAAAGATCTATGGATTACAGTAAAACAAAAAAGAAACACGTGGAGTGAGCCTATGAATTTAGGTCCATTAGTTAATACTACAGGAGATGAAATGTTTCCTTTTATAACTGAGGATTCTACAATTTATTTTGCTTCAAATGGTCATGTCGGTATGGGAGGTTTTGATATATATAAGACGTCTAAAAATAAAGATGGGGCATATGTGTCGCCAATTAACTTAAAAGTTCCTATTAACTCTTCAGCTGATGATTTTGGAATGATTATTGAAAGTGGTGGTGAGAGAGGGTATTTAACATCAAATAGGCTTAAATGGGAGGATCAAACTACTGGAAAGTTGAAAAATTCTAAAGGCGGTGATGATATTTATACTTTTGAATTATTTAAACCAAAATTGTCTGTACAAGGTGTTGTAACTGATTCAAAAACAGGTGCAATAATGACAGGAATTAATGTCCAATTAATAGCTGTTAATGGTGTTAAAAGTAGTACAACTACTGATAATACAGGAATGTATTCTTTTGTTTTAGATGAATTAAATTCGTATGAGATAATTGTAGAAACTGAAGGTTATTTAACTAAGATTGCTAGAGAGACTACTGAAGGTATTGTTTCGGATAAAACATTTATTGTTGATTTAAGTGTTGATCCTATTAAAAAGGAAATTATACTTCCTTTAATTAAATATGATTTTAATAAATTTGAATTAAGACCTGAATCTATAGTTGATTTAGAAAAATTAGCCGAAGCATTATTAGATAATCCTAATGTTATAGTTGAGTTAAAATCTCATACTGATTATATAGGTTCCAATGTACAAAATGATAAATTATCACAGCAGAGAGCTGATGTTTGTGTGAAATATTTAGTCTCTAAAGGTATTGAGGTAGGTCGACTAGTTGCAAAGGGTATGGGTGAAACCGAACCATTTGTTATAGAAGAAAAAGATGGTCGATTTAAAGTAGGTGATGTTTTAACTGAATCTTATATTAAGAAAATTCGATTTAAAAAGAATAAAGAAAAAGCAAATCAATATAACAGAAGAACATCTTTCAAAGTTGTAGGTGAAGATTATGTCCCTTCTATTGATAAGACTAAGTAGATAACTTATTAATAATTAAAAAGCATTCTATTAATAGGATGCTTTTTTTTACAATTATGGTAAAAGATAGATATATACAGAGAGGAGTCTCGGCAGATAAAGAAGATGTGCATAATGCTATAAAACATATAGATAAAGGACTTTTCTCTAATGCGTTTTGTAAGATTGTTCCAGATTATTTAACAGGAGATAAAGATTACTGTTTAATTATGCATGCTGATGGTGCTGGCACTAAATCATCTTTAGCTTACATGTATTGGAAGGAAACAGGAGATGTAAAAGTTTGGAAAGGTATTGCTCAGGATGCTCTCATTATGAATATTGATGATTTATTATGTGTTGGTGCTGTTGATAATATTATGCTTTCTTCTACAATTGGACGTAATAAATCCTTAATTGATGGCCAGGTAATTTCTGAGATCATTAATGGTACTGAAGAGTTATTATATGAGTATAAGAAGTTAGGAGTTAATATCATTTCTACTGGAGGGGAAACAGCTGATGTTGGAGATTTGGTACGAACAATTATTGTAGACTCTACTGTTGTTTCTAGGATGAAAAGGAAGGATGTCATTGATAATGCAAATATTCAAGAGGGAGATGTAATAGTTGGATTGTCATCATTTGGACAGGCAACATATGAAGATCAGTATAATGGTGGAATTGGTAGTAATGGGTTGACTTCTGCAAGACATGATGTTTTTTCAAAAATTTTATCTGAAAGGTATCCTGAAAGTTATGATCCTTTATTACCTGTAGATTTGGTATATTCTGGAACTAAAAAATTAACTGACAATATTAAAGGTTCCGTTTTGGATGTAGGAAAATTGATACTTTCACCAACTAGAACATATGCTCCAATTATTAAGCAAGTTTTAAATAAATATCGTTATAATATTCATGGCATGGTACATTGTAGTGGTGGTGCACAAACTAAGGTTTTACATTTCATAGATAATATCCATATTATTAAAGATAATATGTTTGATTTACCTCCATTATTTAAATTAATACAGCAAGAGTCTGGAACATCATGGGAGGAGATGTATAAAGTGTTTAATATGGGGCACAGGATGGAATTATATGTTCCTATAGATATTGCAGATGATATTATTAAGATTTCAAGGTCATTTAATGTTGATGCTAAAATTATTGGTAGAGTTGAGAAAAGTAAGAAAAAAAAATTAACTATCGATTCTGTGTTTGGAACATTTATTTATTAATATGTTAGATAAGTTAGCTGCAATTAATGAAAGATATTTAGAGGTTGAAAAATTAATATCTTCCTCTAATGCTATGCATGATATGAAGTTATATATTCAGCTTAGTAAGGAGTATAAAGATTTGGAGCCTATTATTAAGGTATATAAGGAATATAGAGATTTAGTTGGTAATATTGCAGAGGCCAAGGAGGTTATATCAAATACTGATGATTCAGAAATGAAAGAGATGGCTAAGACGGAGCTTGAGATTAATATACCCAGAAAAGAGGAAATGGATGAAAAGATAAGATTTCTTTTGATCCCTAAAGACCCTGCTGATTCTAAGAATGCTGTGATGGAGATTAGGGCAGGTACAGGAGGGGATGAGGCTTCTATTTTTGCAGGGGATTTATATAGAATGTATACTGCTTTTGCGCAATCAAAAGGGTGGAGAGTAGAATTAGTGGATATTGCAGATGGTACATCTGGAGGTTATAAAGAAATTATTTTTAATATTATTGGTGAAGATGTTTATGGCCAGTTAAAATTTGAGAGTGGTGTACATAGAGTACAGAGGGTTCCGCAGACAGAAACACAGGGTCGGGTTCATACTTCAGCAGCTACTGTTATTATACTTCCTGAGGCAGAAGAGTTTGATATAGAAATATTACCTGCTGACATTAGAAAAGATACTTATTGTTCATCTGGTCCTGGTGGACAATCAGTAAATACTACTTACTCAGCTGTTCGTTTAACTCATATTCCCACTGGAATAGTTGCTCAATGTCAGGATCAAAAGTCTCAACATAAAAATTATGATAAGGCGCTTAAAGTATTGCGTTCTCGCATTTATGAAATGGAGTTGCAAAAAAAATTAGAGGAAGATTCTAAACATAGAAAAACTATGGTTTCCTCTGGAGATAGATCTGCTAAAATTAGAACTTATAATTATCCTCAGGGAAGAGTTACTGAGCATAGAATAGGACTTACAAAGTATAATCTTTCAGCTACAATGGCTGGTGATATTCAGGAATTTATTGATGAATTACAAATGGCAGAAAATGCTGAGAAATTAAAAATGGGAACCATTAATGAATAAACAAGAAATTATATCTCAGATAAAGATAAAAGGATCTTTTTTATGTATCGGATTAGATACAGATATTAATAAAATTCCTAGACACTTATTAAAATTAGAAGATCCTATTTTTGAATTTAATAAGCAAATAATAGATGCCACTAAGGACCTATGTGTAGCGTATAAACCTAATCTTGCTTTTTATGAAACAATGGGGGCTGCAGGATGGGATTCTCTAAATAAAACACTTGAGTATATTCCAGATAATATATTTACTATTGCTGATGCAAAAAGAGGTGATATTGGAAATACTTCTTATATGTATGCTTATGCTTTTTTTGAAAAGATGAATTTTGATTCTATTACTGTTAATCCTTATATGGGTTCAGACTCAGTGACTCCTTTTTTAGATTTTGATAATAAGTGGGTGATACTTTTAGCTCTTACTTCAAATAAAGGAAGTTTAGACTTTCAAAATATTGAAGATAATTCAGGTGAAACACTTTTTAAAAATGTTTTGCAAATTTCTAAAAATTGGGGCAATGATAAAAATATGATGTATGTTGTAGGAGCTACAAAAGCTGACAGTTTGTTAGAAGTTCGTAAAATTATTCCAAATCATTTTTTATTAGTTCCTGGTATAGGTGCTCAAGGCGGTAATTTACAAGATGTAGCAAAATATGGTATGAATTCTGATTGTTGTATTTTAGTTAATTCTTCAAGAAATATTATATATGCAGGAAAAGGAGAAGATTTTGCAGCACAAGCAAGATTAGAGGCTCAAAAATTGCAGAATGAGATGTCTATAATTTTATTAGAGGCAGGAATTAAATAATTATTCGATATACAATATACCCAATCCATTCATGAAAAAGTATTTCCCATTTTTTAAGTGCTTCAACTTGAGGTATTAATAAGTATTCAATATTAAGATTTAACTTAGAATTTGTACAATCAGTAGGAAAAGATGTTGTTTTTATGTTTGTCTTGTCAAAACAGTATTTTGCTCTTCTCATATGTTGTGCTGATGTGATCAATAAGAAATCTCCATTTGGGAATGTTTTTTTAAGAATGACAGAAGAATTAAGAGCATTTTCTTTAGTGTTTTTTGAAGTGTTTTCAATTAGTATATCTTTATTTGGAATCTTCTTTTTAAGAAGATAGGCTTTGATAGCATCTGCTTCAATATATTTATTTTTAAAAATTTTGCCATTACCACCACTAAGCATAATTTTATTAATAATTCCTTGATGATATAGTTGCTCTGCATCCATCAATCTATCTGCATATTGATTAAAATTATGTGCTTTTGTATTTTGGTCATATTCCGAAATACCACCCAATACGATACCAACATCATAATTTTTAACAGGGTTGAATCTAGGTATTTCCCAATGTCTAGAAAAACTATCAGCAATAAAATTATTTGTAAAAATATAAAATATAAATAGTGTTGAATAAAGTATACTTTTGCTATTTTTTTTGAAAATTATAGCGCAAGTTAATATTATAAAAATCCAAGTAATTGGTTTGCTTAAAAATGCTAATATTTTGGATGTGATAAAGAACATAAATTAACTATAATAAAAAGCTTTTTTATTCCTTGCTAATATAACAATGATTATTTAAAAAATGTTTAAATTGCAACGCCTAAGATATATGATGATAAATGATAAATCTATTTAGAAATATTTTTGAAAAACAGATCTTTGGAGTTAGTTCTTGGTGGGGAGATAAAATAGGTGTAAAAGCATCATTTATCAGATTATTTTTTATTTATGCCACTTTTACGAATGCACTAACTATCTTATTATATTTAGCCATGATGTTTACGTTAAGATTAAGTTATCATTTTAAGTACAAGAAAAGAAAAAGTGTTTTTGATTTATAATAATTGTGGAAAAATTACAGATTATACTTACGATTCTATTATTAATTATTGAGGTTGTGGCATTTGCTTGGTTAATTATAGATATACAGAAGTCAAAAAGGAATCAAGCGAAAATTATCGATTTGGAACATCAAATATTAAATGTGGAGGATTCAATTATGGAACTTGAGAAGGTCATTGTTAAAAAAATAGATATATTAATAGAAAAGAAGTCTAATGAGTGAAAAAAAAATTCTAGGTGTATGTTCATGGATTTCTGACAAGTTTGAATTAGATGTTGGTGGCTTAAGAATTATATTTATTGCTGCTACTATTTTAGGTTTAGGTTCTCCTATTTTGCTTTATTTTATATTATATTTAATAAAACCTGGCCAATATTAAAATGAAGATTTTGATAACTGGAAGTAATGGCTTACTTGGTCAGAAACTATTGCATAAGCTTAGACTTGATAATAGTATTGAATTAGTTGCTACCTCAAAAGGAAATAATAGAGTTTCTATAGAATCAGGATATATTTACTTGAGTCTTGATGTTACAAATGAGAAATTAGTTTCAAAAATCATTTTAGATGAAAGACCTTCAGTTGTTATTAATACTGCGGCAATGACAAATGTTGATTTGTGTGAATCTGAGAAATTGCTTTGTAATACTTTAAATGTTGATGCTGTTAGATATTTAGCTGATGCTTGCTACAGAGTTGATGCTCATTTGATACACTTGTCAACTGATTTTATTTTTGATGGCAAGGATGGTCCTTATATGGAAGAAGACAAGCCAAATCCTCTTTCTTATTATGGTTTATCAAAATTGAAGTCTGAACAGTTGCTTTCCAAGCATAATGTAAAATGGACAATCCTTAGAACAATCATTGTTTTTGGTGTAGGTGAGAGTTTAAGTAAGAATAATATTGTACTTTGGGCTAAGGATATGCTAGAGAGAGGAGTGGAGATGAATATTATTGATGATCAATTTCGTGCTCCAACTTTAGCAGAGGATTTGGCAAATGCTTGTATCTTAGCAGCTAAAAAAACAGCTTTAGGTATATATAATGCTTCAGGTAAGGATATTATGAGTATTTATGAAATGGTAGAAAAAATTGCACAATACTTTCGTCTTAGTACTAATTGTTTAAATAGGATTAGGACATCAGATTTATATCAGACAGCAAAGAGACCTTTAAAAACTGGTTTTGTATTAGATAAGGCGAAAAAAGAGTTGGGTTTTGTTCCACATAGTTTTGAAGATTGTTTAAATATAATAGATAAACAGTTGATATGAAAAAAATAATATTTTTACTTTTTTATTGGCCATTTTTTATTTTTGCCCAGAGTTATATCATAGATGATAATAATTTACAAATGTTTGGCAATACTGACAATTCTAATATATCTGTAAATACATACTATAATACACTGGATACTTGTGGTGTTTTATGGAATATTATTAATGATTCATTGCCACAAAACTGGGAATTTTCAATTTGTTTTGATGACTGTTATTCTGTTGGTGTTGAAAGTGGTCAAGATGTTTTTATTCCAAATGAGCAGATATTTTTAGGTTGTCATATCTATCCTAATGGACAAGAAGGATTTGGGATTGTCCAAATGGAGATCATAACAAATGACTTATATAAAGATACTATAACTTGGTCAGGATATATTGATAACATCTCATCATTGGCAGATAAAAATTCTAAAAATATAAAGCTAATTAAAATTTTAGATTTTTTAGGAAGAAATAATAAAGTAAAAAATCAACCTCTTTTTTATATCTATGATGATGGAACGGTGGAGAAAAAAATAGTTTTAGAATAAATTAAACAAACAAAATGAAAGAAAAAATATCGTTGTTATTTATTATGTTATTTGCATCTATTTCTGCAAAGGCTACTTCATTAAGTGAAAGAATAGATAGTTTCTTTAAGCCAATTGTAGCAGATTATTTGGTTCCTGTAATTTTTTGGGATCCAATTAAATTTTTGGGTTTTGATATTGGAGCTGATGTTCCCATTGTAGTGATATGGTTGGTATTTGGAGCTGTATATTTTACGTTCCGTATGGGTTTTATAAATATTAGAGGATTTATTCATGCTATTGGATTAGTTAGGGGAGATTATGATGATCCTAATGACAAGGGAGAGGTTTCGCATTTCCAAGCTCTAACTACTGCGCTTTCTGCTACAGTAGGACTGGGAAATATTGCAGGTGTTGCTATTGCCATTTCTATTGGAGGACCTGGAGCAACATTTTGGATGATAGTAGCTGGATTGTTAGGCATGTCAGCTAAATTTGTAGAATGCACATTAGGAGTAAAATACAGGAAATTAGATGAGTTTGGTGAGGTTTCAGGAGGCCCAATGTATTATTTGAGAGATGGTTTAGCCAAATATAATATGGCTATTTTAGGTAAAATCCTTGCTGTATTATTTGCAATACTTTGTATCGGAGGCTCTTTTGGTGGTGGAAATATGTTTCAAGCTAACCAAGCTTATGCTCAATTATCAGGACAGTTTCCAGTTTTAGCTGGAAATGGACCAATGTTTGGCTTTATATTAGCTATTTTAGTTGGTGCTGTTATCATCGGAGGTATAAAATCCATTGCAAATGTTACTGAGAAGGTAGTTCCTTTTATGGCTGCTTTATACGTAGGTACTGCATTAATTATAATATTGATGAATATAACTCAGATTGGCAATGTATTTTTAATGATTATTTCAGGAGCTTTTACTCCTGCTGCTGGTTTAGGAGGTGTGATAGGAGTGCTTGTTCAAGGATTTAGACGGGCTGCTTTTTCAAATGAAGCTGGTGTTGGCTCTGCTTCTATTGCACATTCTGCAGCAAAGACAAATGAACCAGTTTCGGAAGGTATTGTTGCGTTGTTAGAACCATTTGTTGATACAGTTATAATTTGTACAATGACAGCATTAGTATTAATTATAACAGGTTTCCATGATGTTCAGGCAGTTGAAGGTGCTCAAATGACCTCTCAGGCATTTGGATCTGTTTTTTCATGGTTTCCTTATTTACTAGTAATAGCAATTTTTCTATTTGCTTTTTCTACTATGATTTCTTGGTCATATTATGGTCTTAAAGCATGGACTTTTTTATTTGGTAAGACAAAGATTGCCGAGTATTCTTATAAATTCATTTTTCTTATATTTATTGTTATTGGTTCATCAGTAAAACTTGGTTCAGTATTAGATTTTTCTGATATGATGATTCTAGCTATGGCTTTTCCAAATATTATTGGTTTATTAATTTTATCTAAAGAAGTTCGTGTTGATTTAGATGATTATTATAATAGATTAAGGACTGGAGTTATTAAAAGATTTAAATAGATTTATCTAATATGATTGGTGATAATATTGAGAAAGCTATTAGAGAAGTATCTGATTTTCCTAAGCCAGGTATAAATTTTAAGGATATAACAACTATTTTGTTAGATTCAAAGTTGTCTTTAGCTATAGTTGAGGCTTTTGTTAGTCATTTAGAAGGGAAAAATATAGACGCTATTGTTGGAATAGAAAGTAGGGGCTTTTTATTTGGTTTTTTATTAGCTAATAAATTAGGGGTTCCATTTATACCTGTAAGAAAGGTAGGTAAATTACCTGGAGATACATTAAAATATAAGTATAATTTGGAATATGGTTCTGCAGAGGTTGAGATTCACAAATCAGATATATTGCCAGGATGGAATGTAGTTATACATGATGATTTATTAGCCACGGGAGGCACGGCATGTGCTGCATCTGAGTTAATACAAAAATTGGGAGCAAATATTACAGCTTTTACTTTTGTTATTAGTTTAGATTTTCTAAAAGGTAAAGAAAAATTAGCCATATATTGTAAAGATATAATTAGTTTAAAAGAATATTAATATGGATTTTAGTTATAATGAAAATCAAAAAATGATTGTTGATATGATTCAACAGTTTGGTAAGCAAAACATTATTCCATATGTACGTAAATGGGATGAAGAGCAAATATTTCCTATTGATGTTTTTAAGAAATTAGGAGAGCTAGGATTGATGGGAGTATTAGTTCCAACAGAATATGGGGGTTCAGGTTTTTCTTACACTGAGTACGTGACTGCAATTGAACAGCTTTCTATTTTAGATCCTTCTATTGGTCTTTCTATGGCTGCTCATAACTCTTTGTGTACTGGTCATATTTTGCAATTTGGCAATGAGAAGCAAAAGAAAAAATGGCTTCCTAAATTAGCTTCAGCAAAGTATATAGGTGCTTGGGGATTGACTGAGCATAATACAGGTTCAGATGCTGGAGGAATGTCAACTACCGCTTTTCAAAAGGATGATTGCTGGGTTCTTAATGGAGCTAAAAATTTTATTACACATGCAATATCTGCAGATATTACGGTTGTTATTGCTCGAACTGGAGAAAAAGGCAATACTCGTTCTATGACTGCATTTGTCATTGAGAAAGGTACACCTGGACTTTATTCAGGAAAAAAAGAAGATAAATTAGGAATGAGAGCTTCAGAAACTGCGGAGCTCATTCTTGATAACTGCAAGGTGCCTCATGAAAACGTTTTAGGTGAAATTGGTGATGGATTCATTCAGGCTATGAAAGTGTTAGACGGAGGTCGTATATCAATTGGAGCACTTTCTTTAGGAATTGCAAAAGGAGCATACCAAGAGGCTTTAAAATATTCAAAAGAACGAATTCAATTTGGCAAACCAATTTCTCATTTTCAGGCTATAGCTTTTAAGTTAGCTGATATGGCTACTGAAATCGAAGCGTCCGAACTTTTAATATATAATTCTGTAAATAAAAAGAATAGAGGTGAGAAAATGACATTGGAAGGAGCTATGGGAAAATATTATTCATCTGAAGTTGCTGTAAAGGTTGCTACCGAAGCTATTCAGGTTTTAGGTGGTTATGGATATACTAAGGATTTTTCTGTTGAGCGTTATTATCGTGATGCTAAGCTTTGTACGATTGGTGAGGGAACTTCTGAGATACAGAAATTAGTAATTGCTAAACAAATTATAGGATAATTTTGTCTATTTTGAATATATTTATATTTTTGCAGGCCTAATTTGAAAAGAATATGTTAGTAATACCGGTAAAAGAAGGAGAGCAAATTGATAGAGCACTTAAGCGTTTAAAAAGAAAGTTTTTGCAGACTGGAACATTAAAGAGGCTAAGAGCTAAAAAACAGTATATTAAACCTACTGAGAGAAATCGTGTCAAGATGCAAAAAGCTGCTTACTCTGCAGCTTGCTTAAGAGAAATGGAATAGTTTATTTTAGAATAGATAATTCTTTAATTTATTTTTTTAAACCTTTTTATTTGTAATTTCGTTACAAATTTAAAGGTTTTCTTATGCATAGAGACAGTTTTATAAATTACTTGTCAGCTGAAAAAAGATTTTCTGCTCATACTATTGTTTCATACTCTAGTGATATTGATCAGTTTTTTGTCTTTA
>MDSV01104300.1_pt1 | contig 12207 bp, 9 predicted proteins | sample 810851 | NCBI WGS metagenome assembly MDSV01 (sample SAMN05326640, study PRJNA326480) | marine metagenome | isolation source: seawater | place: Atlantic Ocean: North East | collected 2012
CCCATTAGGCCTTGCTGGAACGCATGCTTTTGTCCCAAATAATTGTTCTTTGAATGCTTCGGGCAATCCCCACCCTCAAATTGCATTAATTACCGGCCCTAACATGGCAGGTAAATCAACTTATATACGGCAGATTGCCTTAATAGTATTGATGGCACAAATGGGAGCTTGGGTTCCTGCAAAATCTTGTCGAATTGGCTGTGTCGATCGAATATTTTCACGCGTAGGCGCGTCTGACCAATTAGCCCAAGGTAATTCAACATTCATGGTAGAAATGAATGAAACAGCAAATATTCTAAATAATCATACAAAAAATAGCTTAATTATTCTAGATGAAATCGGTCGTGGCACAAGTACCTATGATGGTCTCAGCATTGCTTGGGCCGTTATTGAAAATCTACATCCTAAAAATACTTCTGGTCCACGCACGCTTTTTGCTACTCATTATCATGAACTAACCCAATTAGCAGAGAACTTACCTAAATTAGCAAATTTTTCTGTCGCCGTTAAGGAGTGGAATGACGAAATTATTTTTGTCAGACAGATTATAAAAGGCCCGGCTGATCGTTCCTATGGTATTCAAGTTGCACGTTTAGCGGGATTACCTAGTTCTGTAATCGATCGGGCTAAGACTATCTTGGATAATTTAGAAAATCATAAAGCTACGGCACACAATCCTTTAGCAGAAGTTACAAGTATCCCATCTGCCCCAACACCAAAAAGTAAAAAGAGTAATAAAGATAAGATCCAAACTCATAAAGACTCATCGCAAATTGATTTATCTATTTAATAATAGTGTATATTTGTTCACTATTATCTTGCTTTTATTATCCCAATCTCATTATTACTGTAGATTCACTTTATGGCTTTACGGTATTTATTTATTGATTTTGATAGCTTCTATGCTTCAGTTGAGCAGCAATCTCTGCCAAACCTCAGATGCAAACCCATCGCTATTGTTCCTAGTTTAAATGTAGCTACCACTTGTTGTATTGCAGCTAGTTATGAAGCAAAAGCATATGGAATAAAAACTGGCACTTCTGTACGCGAAGCACGTACTTTATGCCCAGAAATACACTTTGTAGAAGCAAAACACGAAAAATATGTCGCTATTCATAAGAAAATTCGAGAAACTATTCACAAAATCATCTTTGTAGATGCCGTTTTGTCTATTGATGAGATGTATGGACGACTTCCGATTAGGTGGCAATCTCCAATAATAGCGACGGAAATAGCGTATAATATAAAAGAGGCCTTAAAAAAAGCCGTTGGTTCACACATCACTGCCTCTATTGGGATTGCTCCCAACCGATTTATTGCAAAATTAGCGAGTAAAATGAATAAACCAAATGGCTTAAAGTTAATTGATTACAAAGATTTACCAATTGCTTTATACGGATTAAAGTTAAAAGATATTACAGGGATTGGGAGCCGCTTAGAGATTCGCCTTAATCAACATGGAGTTTTCACTGTGTCTGATCTTTCTAAGGCGAGCCGCCACAAGTTACATCGTGTTTGGGGCTCAATAGAGGGCGATCGCTTTTGGTACTCCCTTCAAGGATTTATCCTTCCAGAAATCCCTACAAAAAAGGGTAGCATTGGTCATTCACACGTACTCCCTCCACCTCTTAGAAGCGATCTTGGGGCATTTTCTACTCTACACCGCATGCTCGAAAAAGCATGCCACCGCTTGCGAATGGAGGATTACTTTACAAGCCACCTTTGCTTACAAATTAAATTTGGATTCGAATCGCGTTGGGCACAGGAAATTCGTTTTTCTCCTACCCAAGATACACTCAACCTTGGAAAATTAATGCGCCTACTTTGGAATTCACGCCCTCAATCAGTTCCTAACCCAACTAAAGTATCAATTACACTGATGGGCTTAATTCATGCTAAAAATCATACACCTTCATTATTTGCAACTACCAAAGATAAAGAGCGAAAAGTACTCCTTCAGACCATAGATCGAATAAAAGCACGCTACGGCAGCCGTTCTATTTACTACGGAAACGCTATGTTGGCACAAAAAAATCCTGCTGCTGCTCCCATGAGAATTGCTTTTAATCACATACCTGATCTAAATGTTGAACGTGACTAAAATGCTGAGGTTAAAAATCCATGTGCTTCTTTGTCTGAATTACAACATGTCTAAATCAACGAGAATTTCTCTCGGGCTAGAGCCATTTTCTGGACCTACGATTCCTCTATCCTCCAAATCTTCCATCAAACGAGCTGCCCGATTATACCCAATGCGCAAACGCCTTTGAAGCATAGATGTAGACGCTCTTTTAGACGCTTTTAGTACTTCTAAGGCCTTATTGAGCATATCATCTTCTTCCCCTTCTAAGAGACTCCCACCTTCCTCATCGCTAGAATCAATTTGCTTTTGTACCGCCTCAGCAAAAACTGGTGGATCGTTTTTCTCTTTGAGAAAATCAACTATTCCATTAATTTCATCATCTGAAACAAAAGCTCCTTGAGCTCTAACTAAGTTAGATGTTCCGGGTGGAATAAAAAGCATATCTCCTTTCCCTATCAAAGCCTCTGCTCCAGGGCCATCTAAGATAGTGCGGCTATCCACTTTCGAGGCTACCTTAAAAGCTATACGACTTGGGAGATTTGCTTTAATTACTCCCGTAATAACGTTAACGGATGGTCTTTGTGTTGCCAAAATTAAGTGAATTCCTGCTGCCCTCGCTAGCTGGGCTATTCGAGCAATACCCGTCTCAATATCTGCAGGTGCAGCCATCATTAAATCAGCTAATTCATCTATGATACAAACAATGTATGGAAGTTTCTTTTTAGGCACTTCAAAAATCTCATCGTCTCTAGGAACTTCTACTTGGCTCGCTGCTGCCCTTTCCTCTGCAGTCATTTCTGCTTCCATTTCTTTAGCTCGTTCTTGCTCAGCCTTATCTTTTGTTATTTTTGCATTAAATCCGGCAATGTTGCGCACTTTTGTTTTTGCAAAAATTTGGTAACGCCTGTCCATCTCAGCCATAAGCCATTTTAAGGCCCCTGGGACTTTTTTAGGCTCTGTAACGACAGGAATTAGCATGTGAGGTAGTGAATTATATAACTGCATCTCAACCACTTTTGGATCGACCATAATAAAACGAAGGTCCTCAGGCCCCGAATGATAAAGCAAGGAGGCTATAATTGTATTTATGCATACCGTCTTTCCTGAACCTGTTGAGCCAGCGATTAAGACATGCGGCATCTTTGTTAAATCTTCTACCATTGGCCTCCCTGTGACATCTTTACCTAAAACAACTGGTATTTCTGCGGAAGCTTCTGCCCAAGCTTTAGATTCAATTATATCTCTCATACAAACTGCTTGAGCAAAGCGATTAGGAACCTCAATTCCTACCGTACCTTTCCCCGGAACTGGCGCTAAAATTCGCACAGATAATGCCCTCAATCCTAATGCAATATTTTTATCAAGATTGGCAATTTTTTCTACCCTAACGCCAGCCGCTGGTGTGACTTCATAGCGTGTTATAACCGGCCCAGTAAAAATCTCTCCTGGCTCTACCTTAACACCAAACTCATCTAGTGTTTGCACCAATGCCTCCATCATTCCAACATGATTCTCTGTTGCTTGTCCTTCTTGAATAGGGGCATTTTTTAATAAATTAATAGTAGGAAATACATAATCTCCCCTTCTTTCAGGAATAGAAGCAATCGCCTTTTCCGTTTTCTCGCCTTTAATAACTTTAACAATAGAAGGGTCCAATGGCGGTTTCTTAGGTGCAAAATTATCTTCCTCTGCTTTAAGTATCCTTTTGTTTGAACTTTCAAACTCTTGATTGCCAACATTTTGTATTGATTTTTGATGGATAGGATGGTCCAGAATACCTTCACTAGAAGCTATTTGGTCTTCTTCTATAACTTCTTCTGTCTCATTTTTTTTAGGATAAAAACTCGCTAAAGACTTAAGCCCCTTCACAAAAACCATGTATACTTTTTGTAGCCCACTACTAAGGGAAAACAAGAAGCGCCCTGATAAAGTTAAAGCCTTCTGTACAAACCCTATGATTCTTGCAACCGCCCTACCCAACAATTGTGACAAAACTCGACTGATTGAACCTATATTATCTCCAAGCCCAAAATATAAGCTACTAACTAAAGTAATCGAAAAGATTAAAATGCATCCTAGCAGCCCTAAAACTGGGTCAAAAGCATATACAACCATATTTGTCCCAATAATTCCTCCTAAGCCGGCAGTTAATTGCGAGTGCATTAATTCTGACAAGAAACTAAGCAATGCTAAAGAATGATCGAATGTGGCTAAGAGTGCCGATAAAGAAATTATGGAAACCATTCCTAAAATAGCTTGGCGAACCCTAAGTCCCCTTTTCTGTTCAAAAAAATAGCGGTATCCCAAAAAGCCCATTAAAAATGGCAATGCCCACAAGGCTGCACCAACATAATGAAACCCATAATGCCCAACGTATATGCCAAATTGCCCGACCCAATTACTTGCTTCCGGATTAGTCGAATGAAATTGCTCTTTTTGATAGTCTATAATGGAGAATAGAACAAGTAACGAGAGCGTTATTAATAGTACCGCTATAAACTTCTTAGGGGGCACCGTACGCGCTTGAGTTACTACAGTAGAACGCTTAGAGCGTTTACCCTTAGATTTTTGTCGCTTAGCTTGTGTATTCAATAATTTGACTTAAAAAGGATTTTTTGATTTAGACAATATAATATTAATGCTTATGGAGCTTCTGTTATTTAAACCTATCTACAAAGAACGCATTTGGGGCGGCCAGAATCTTTCCAAACGCTTAGGAAGGAAAGTGCCTGCACTAAAATCCATTGGCGAAAGTTGGGAAATTGTAGATAGGCTTGAAGATCAATCGCTTGTTGCTTCAGGCACTTACTCCGGCCAATCCTTAAATGGGTTACTCAAAACTCACGGGGAAGCTATCTTAGGGCCTAAATACATTCCTGAGGCGCCCTTCCCTATTTTAGTCAAATGGCTAGACTGCAAAGAAACCTTAAGTATTCAAGTGCATCCTCCTAAAGCTATAGCTAAAGAATTAGGGGGACAAGCGAAAACAGAAAATTGGTATGTGCTTGATAGTCAAGGACATGCTAAAATTTATCTCGGGCTTCGCCAGGGCGTAAGCCATCTTGCATTAAAAGAAGCGCTCGAAGAAGAAAAAATCGAACCCTTACTAAATAGCTATAAAACTAAAAATGGTGATTCATACCTAATTGAAAGTGGGACTATTCACTCAATTGGTGGAGGAAATCTTATCCTAGAAATTCAGGAAAATTCAGATACTACCTATCGAGTATATGATTGGAAGCGACTCGGACTAAATGGCTCGCCTCGAAAATTGCACATTAAAGAATCCCTTAAGTCTATAATAATTAACGATAAAGAGATTGAAAGCGCCCGATTTTCAAATGAAATTAGCACGTTAGCTGAATGTCCCTTATTTCGAATAAAAAGCTACGAACTTAATGCCAAATCTGGCCCACTTCTTCTTGAGGAAAATGTCTCTGCGCGTCTTATTCATGTTGTTGATGGAAATATATACGATTCTATCTCTAAATATACTCTCCGGATTGGTGATAATGCCTTACTTCCTTTTGATACCAGGGCTAAATTAAGCGCAGTTAAAAACGCAAAAGTCTTAATCACTGATCAATTTTAATAGCTAGCGCTTATTTCTTCTTATCTCTCGCCCTTGAATGCATCGCCTCAAGATGAACCATTATAATACTTATATCCGCTGGATTAACCCCGCTTATCCTACTTGCTTGCCCTAAAGTGTGTGGCAATATAGTTTGTAGTTTTTCTGTACTTTCTGCTCTTAATCCTTTGATTGCTTTATAATCAAAATTTTTTGGAATTTTAATTTTATCAATATGTCGTAATTTTTCTACGTGCTTAAGCTCTCTTTCCAAATAGCCCTTGAAGGCTACTCGATAAAATACCTCGCTCTGTACTTCCTTTGAGAGTAGCCTTAACCCATCAGGAAAATCAGCAACATTCCGATTTCTACGAATATGGTTAGCATATGCCTCTCCCTGATAGTTCTCTTTTTCAAGAAAATTAACCCAATGTTTTACTGCATTAAATTTTTCCTCTATCGCGCCTATCCTATTGTCCTTCAACAATTTATAAGATTTTGCATGATCTATTAGGCGCAACTCTGCACTCGGATGATTAAAAAGCAACCTATGCTCTGCCCTACTAGAAAACATACGATATGGCTCTTGTGTGCCTTTGGTTACAAGATCGTCAATCAATACGCCTATGTAACACTCATCTCTTCCAAATACCATAGGTGCTTCCCGTCTTAATTTTTGAACTGCATTAACACCCGCTACAAGGCCCTGTGCTGCTGCCTCTTCGTAGCCAGATGTGCCATTAATTTGCCCTGCAAAGAATAAATTTTCGCATTTTTTGGACTCTAATGAAGCATATAATTGCGTAGGAGGAGAAAAGTCATATTCAACAGCGTAGGCTGGCCTCAAAATATGTACATTCTCTAATCCCTTTATGCTTCGTAACATCTTTAATTGGACATCAAAAGGTAAGCTTGTCGAAAGTCCATTAATATACCATTCATTAGTATTTCTTCCTTCCGGTTCTAAAAATAACATATGCCTTTCCTTATCAGCAAATCTAACAATTTTATCTTCTATGCTTGGGCAATATCTAGGGCCAGTACCTACGATCTCTCCTGAATACATAGGGGATAAGTGTAAATTATCCTTTATTATCTGTTCCGTAGCTTTACCAGTATATGTTATCCAGCAAGACAGAGGATTAGCCCCAGGCTCCCAACCAAGGGCCTCTTCGCCATAATGTTCCACGTGGAACAAATCATCTTCCGACCGCGTGTCATAAAAGGCAAATAGTGTAGGGGAGGTATCACCTTTTTGCTCTTCTAATGATGAAAAATCTACAGTTCTTCCTAAAATTCGTGCCGGTGTGCCAGTTTTAAGGCGCTCAAGCTTAATTCCTAAATCTAAAAAAGACTTAGATAGCCCTTTCGCTGTAAAATCTCCCATACGGCCCCCCTCATTCTTATTTTGGCCAACATGCATAAGACCTCTTAAAAATGTACCTGTTGTGACAATTACTGTTCTAGCTCTAAAAGTAATTTCTAAATTTGTTTGTACTCCGGATACACTCCCATTTTTAAAGGTTAGCCCCTCGACCATAGCTTGAAATACCTCCAAATTATCTTGCCATTCTATAACCTGCTTCATCCTAAACTGATATGCTTTTTTATCACACTGGGCCCTCGGAGCCTGAACAGCAGGGCCTTTAGAAGCATTTAACAAACGAAATTGTATTGCTGTAGCATCGGTATTTAAAGCCATTTCACCTCCTAAAGCATCGATTTCCCTTACAATATGGCCTTTTGCCTGCCCGCCAATAGCAGGATTACAGCTCATTTGGGCAATAGTATCTAAATTGCCAGTAAGGAGTAGGGTGGAGGCCCCACGCCGAGCTGCAGCAAGCGCTGCTTCACACCCAGCATGTCCTGCACCGCAAACAATGACATCAAACTCTTTATCTAAATTAAATTGTGCCTTGTTCATTATTTTCCAATGCAAAAATTTTGAAACAATTTATCTAGCATTGCTTCGTTATCAACTTTCCCAACAACTTCACCAAAATTATAGATAGCATGCCTTAAATCCTGTGCTATTATTTCGCTAAATTGTTGATTATCAATATTTTCTGCACATTGTTTTAGTGCTTTTAGTGCTTCTCTGAGCGAATTAGTATGCCTGGCATTAATGATTATTGCATCTTCGTTCTTTGGTCTTAAAATGTTACTTTCTATCAATTCTTTGAAAGCTATCTTAAACTCCTTAATCCCAATATTTTCCTTAAGAGATACAGAGCTATGCTTAGCACCTGCGATAAATGAATTATGCGAGTAATTGGAATCTAAGTCTTTCTTATTTTCAATTACTATAGTATTTTTGGGTGATAAGACTGCAGCAATTTCTTTGGGCAATATCGGCGTAGGGCTACTATAATCTAGTATAAATAAATAAAAATCTGCTTCTTGTGATAATTGAAGTGTCTTTTCAATTCCCTTTATCTCTAAAGGATCCGCTGTCGAATGGAGCCCAGCCGTATCAATAATTTCTATTCTATAATCGTCTAGCATAATGGAAGAACTAATAAAATCTCTTGTTGTTCCTGCCTTAGAGCTTACTAATGCCCGCTCAGAACCGACCAATTTATTGATTAAGCTGCTTTTTCCTGCATTAGGGGGCCCTATAATAATCGTTTTTATAGCGCCATTTAAAAGGGCAGTGTACTGATTGGTTTCGATTAACCCTTCGACCTCCGAAATTAGACAATTAAGCCTACTCCTTGGACCATCCTGCGTTTCTGTTGGCAAATCTTCTTCCGGAAAGTCAATATATGCTTCTACATCTGCAAGTATTCCGAGAAGTAATTCTGTCAAACTAGACATTTTTTGACCAATTGAACCTTTAAGCTGCTTTCGAGCGACTTCCAAACTAAATTTGGAGCGTGCATGAATAATATCGGCTACTGCCTCGGCCTGGCTAAGATCCATTTTCCCATTAAAAAATGCACGCTTTGTAAATTCCCCTGGTTCTGCCATGCGACAACCACGCGCTAATAAATCTTCTATTATAATTTGAACTATCAACGGATTCCCATGAGGCATAATCTCAAGCATCGACTCACCAGTGAAAGAGCTATTTTCCGAGTACGAAATAAAAATCCCTTGGTCTACCTCCAAGCCATTGATGTTCAAATACTTACACAATAAAGCTTTTCGAGGTGGAAGGGGAGTATTGATGCCTCTAATAGCGTTTGCTAGAGTAGGCGAATCTGCACCCGAAATTCGAATGATCGCTAGAGCGGATTCTCCTACAGGTGATGATAAAGCGACAATTGTATCTTTAGCAGACATATAATGACTGCTACTTTTCAATAAAAGGAGGCAAGGTCAAGACTCAGGTTTACTCTAATCGTCTTGTTCTGAAGAGCTCGCTATTGATTCTCCTACTTTAGGGCGAACCTTGGCTAAAATCAACTCCGTCAATTCCTCCGCCAATTTAGCATCACTTATAATTGCGTGCTTTGCAGCTTCTCTACCTTGACCTACCATTTCACCTTTAAAAGAAATCCACGAGCCCTTCTTCTCTAGGATTTTATGCTCTACTCCTAAGTCTACCAAAGAACCTGAATGAGAAATACCCTCATTATACATAATATCGAATTCACAATCTGTAAAGGGTGGGGCAACCTTGTTTTTTACTACCTTTAATCGCGTACGATTTCCGATAACCTTACCTGTACTTTCCTTTATTTGTCCAATTCTACGAATATCCATGCGTACGGATGAGAAAAATTTTAAAGCTCTACCACCAGGCTGAGTTTCCGGGCTACCAAACATTACGCCGATCTTTTCACGAATTTGATTTGTAAATAAAACTACACATTGCGTTTTATTAATTGCCCCAGTCAGCCGGCGCATTGCTTGACTCATCATTCTAGCCTGTAATCCTACGGTAGAATCCCCCATTTGGCCATCTAGTTCATTCTTAGAAACTAATGCAGCTACTGAATCTACAACAATGATGTCAATGGCCCCCGATCTAATTAAGGTTTCCGTAATATTTAATGCATCTTCCCCGCATTCAGGCTGTGACACCATTAAATTTTCTAAATCTACGCCCACAATCTTGGCATACTTCGGATCTAATGCATGCTCGACATCGATAAATACTGCATTTCCGCCTTGCTTTTGAGCCTCTGCTATAATACTGAGACAAAATGTCGTCTTTCCGGAACTTTCTGGGCCGTATATTTCACAAACACGGCCTTTGGGCAGCCCACCTATACCTAAAGCTAAATCTATCGCAATCGAACCTGTGGAAATTTTATCTACCGCCATTTTTGAGGCATCTCCAAGCTTCATTAAAGCCCCTGGGCCGAATTGCTTATTAATTCCGGATATGGCTAAGCTTAGATTTTTATCATTTGCAGCTTTGTTAGGTGCTTTTTTTTGTATTTCTGTCATATTAGTCCTTTATTTGATAATTATTTAGTATTTATTAAGTTAAATCACTTAAAAATCAAGTTTAAATGAAAATATGTTCACATAAATATTATGCACTCTAATAGAAAAAATTTAGAAATCGGTCTTAAGTACGCAAAATGGGGAGGATATTTGCTTAATGCATTGCTTTTAATTCTGATAATAAACTTATTATTTAGTCAAAATGTTGAAAATAACTTATTTAAGTGGGTTAAAATCGTTTATTTCTCGGCATTAATTGGAGTTCTTCAGATTCCGTTCGTTAGTGTAAAAAGCAAAATTTTCAAAATATTCTTCTCGATTTTGTGTATATTGTCAATTGGCTTTGTTTTCTTAATGGTCGTTGAAGTAATGTTTGCATATATGGCTGCTGCGGAAAGAGGGGAGCGCTTAGGAGTTCCTGGTTTTCAAGGTAGCCTCATTTTTCTTACTTTATTACAAGTCCCAACTATCTTATTTCGAAGAAATCCCGACCTTCTAGATTAATGCCACATAATTATAGCCATATTCTTTGGGATTGGAATGGTACATTACTAAATGACAGCTGGCTATGTGTTGAAGTCCTTAATGCACTATTGGAAGAGATCGATAAGCCACCATTAAATTTAGAAGCGTATCGTTCAAATTTTAATTTCCCAGTAATAAATTTTTATAAATTTCTGCAATTCGAAACGGATCCAAAAAATTTTCAATTTATAAGCAAAAAATTTATAACTCAATATGAAGAGAGGTGGCTTAAAGAATGTACGCTTCATACTAAGGTAGAAAATACATTATTAAAGATTTCTGATATGGGCATTTCGCAATCTATTTTATCTGCGGCTCATTCCGAAGCACTTGAAATTGGGCTATCGCATTTTAAAATTAAACCCTTTTTCATTAGTATTATTGGGACAAATAATATCTACGCCGAAGGAAAAATTGAAAATGCAAAAAAATGGATGAATGAGAATACGATCAATCCCCAAGAAATTCTATTGATTGGAGATACTTTGCACGATTATGAAGTTGCAAAAGCAATTGGAGTTAATTGTGCCCTAATTCCCCATGGCCATTGTTCTTTTGATAGACTAAAGCAATTAAATGCAAAAGTAGTGCAAAATGCGCCCGAAATACTGAATCTATTAAAAAACTAATTATAGAGTTTTTATATCAACAAAACCAACTATTACAATTAGCTTTATTTGTTTTCCCACTCGCCTGATTCAATGGCTAAATAATCAAAACGGCTTAGTTGCATCTCATCCATGGAATAAACCCATCCACAAACAATGAAATTTTCGTTTAAATCAAAAATTGATACCATAGTTCTGTTATATTCATTTGCCGTTTGAATATTACTTTCATCAAATCCCTCCAGTCTATCTAATTTTTTGAGAACATCTTCATTTTCGAAATTTAATAAATATCCACGCACCCAAGTTTCTCCCCCTAAAAGAAGCCCAGGATAACCAACATTTAAATCATACAATTTGCCCATAACTTTAGCCTCTTGAAATGAGGATACCATACCAAGGCAAATATAATCATAGTACTTACCCCCCGGCATGACCGTTCCATAAACAAAAACTTTCACTTATTTAGAATAAAAAAACTATTGGCAGAATAAAGAAAATTTACTTTCTATAACTAATAAAATGAACCGAGTATACATAAAAACTTATGGCTGCCAAATGAATGAGCGAGATTCAGATGCCGTAGCTACTCTTTTGCGAGATAAGGGATATTTCATAGTAAATGAAGAAAAAGCAGCTGATGTTATATTATTAAATACCTGTAGCGTAAGGGAACAAGCTGAACAAAAAGCCATTGGTAAAGCAGGCTATATAACAGCTAGAAAAAGAAGAAACCCAAATTTAGTTGTTGGTATTATGGGATGCATGGCACAAAACAAGGGAGATGTTCTTGTAGATAAATTGCCGGATTTAGATTTAATTATAGGAACCCAAAAATTTCATCGTGTCCCCGATCATTTAAGTAATTTCATTAAGAGTATGTCTGGTCTTGGCCCAAGACCAAATACAATTATTGATATCGAGGAAGAAGAAGGATCACAAAATACAATTAAATCACATACTGAAGAAAGGAAAGTCTCGGCTTTTGTAAGCATAATGCAAGGCTGCAACATGAAATGTTC
>MDSV01116135.1_pt1 | contig 12207 bp, 6 predicted proteins | sample 810851 | NCBI WGS metagenome assembly MDSV01 (sample SAMN05326640, study PRJNA326480) | marine metagenome | isolation source: seawater | place: Atlantic Ocean: North East | collected 2012
GGCTACTTTAACAGAGTTACGAGAGATTTTAAAGGATACCGAGCAAGACACGTGGCAATTCGTGAAAACTCGGACGCAGTTGTGATGAGTTGTGCGATGATGATGACGAAGATGATGATCCAATCTCGTTCGTGTCCCTTCTCCTCTTTTGGGAAGGAGGCGAAATGGAAAGCGTTTTCATCAACAACAACAAGAGAAAAGAGGAAAAGACGAGTTCGGCGCGACGCCTCCGCTTCCACTGTCTTGAACGAGTACGAATCGATTTTAAACCAATCACCAATGCTAGTGAAATCGGTCACTTCTTTATTCGGTTTTGGTATCGCCGACGTTGTCGCGCAAACTTTGACAACACTGACATCCGCAGACGCGAGGAGGGGTTCGCTCGTGTATTTGGACAAAGCACGTACCTTGCGTTTTGCTGTATTTGGTTTCCTCTTTTACGGTCCGACATCATCAATTTGGTACTCTTCCCTCGACACATATGTATTTCCCGACGCTCCAACGAGTGGTCTCGCTGTAGCGTCGAAAGTACTCGCGGATCAAATTTTGTGGGCACCGGTGTTGATCTCTTGCCTCTTCGCCTTCGATTTTGCCTTCGATGCTTCCGAAACGAAGAAACCGAGTTTGTCAAAGAAGATAGAAAACGATTTGCTTTCAGCTCTAAAAGTGAATTGGAGTTTTTGGCCACTCTTCCACTTATTTTCCTTTCGATTTGTCTCCACGGAAGACCGAATTCTGTATATCAACTGCGTTCAAATCGCGTTTAATGTGTTTTTGGTCTACACTTCTAGCCGACGAGAGGAAGAAAAAGAAGAACCAAAGAACCAAAATAGGGGGAGTTAGTTTTCATCTTAGAAGTAATAGCATCTTTTTCAATTAGTAATAATAATGTACAATTATTCGTTCTTAGTTTTCGTTATTATTCAGAGTACACCGCACCGCTTCAGCACCGTCCACACTCGTATCTTCGGGTACCAAAGCGCTTCTTTCTGCTTCTCAAAAAACGTCTTCTCGTTTGGAGGTTTCTCGACGTCATGCGATACCAACCCTTTCAAGAAATCTTTTTGAGCGAAGTATTTCCTCTCGATGACATCTATGTTTGTCGTAAAGCTCGCTCTTTCTAACTCGTCGCAATCCAATTTCGAAAGTCTGTTATTCACGTATTCCGGAAACGAGCTTATCGCTCGAGAAAATTCTAGCTGTTTCCCATGGGTCAGCGCTTCGAATAGGTGATTGAGAACCGTGGCTGGTTGAATAGCCTTGCCCGTGCTCTGCGTCATAGCGATCGCTTCTATGTGTTCACCTTTTTGGAATCTGTTGTACGATTGCTCCCAGTTAGGCGGAATTATCGTGCCTCCGCTGCCTTTCTTGGGCTTGTATTCCGCGAGTTTCCATGGCGTTTTTGGCGTGACTGTATCTAGCGCTATGATAGGCCTCGTACCTGTTGTTGGCGTTTGCATTGTATGTGAGGCAGGATCGGTATTTGCAGCAGCCGGAGCAAAAACTAATTCCAACTCCGTCACGGTCTGTTGAATCAAAGCGCACAAAGTCTCCACGCCGGAAACGCGAACGCCAACCGCTCGTAAAGCTTCCACCGTAGAAGGTTTTGCGTAGGCAATTTTCTTGCACAAGTGCTGTGACAACACGTTCGTGGGTGCCAATCCGAGGACTTTTGCCCGTTCGTCTCTCCACGATTCAATTCTGCGCAACAACTCCAAGTGACCATTTGCTCTGGATTCTTGACCACTCGTTCGATAGTACTTGATTTGTCGCAACCATTGTAACTCTGCGGTGACAATCTTGGAGTTGGCGCCGTTTTGTTGTTGCAGTAAAAACTCCTCCTCCGGGATGGTGGACACGTCCACGCCGGCGGAAATCAACTCTTTCTTCGTCGCCTCGATCTTCTCCTTCAAAGCTTTCTCGGAGTTTAACAACGCTTGCGGAACGGGTAAAATCATCTCTTTCGTAGTAGCAGGAGACAACGAGTCGTCGACGAAAAACTCCATCCGCGCCTTCGGCGAAAGGGAGTAGACGTTCCAAGATCCGTACGCACCTTTCACGTTCTTCTCGGTAACATAATTCGCTCGCACTAAACTACCGAGAACTTCCTTGTAAAAGTGTTGGTTAGTCGAGTTTTTATCCGCTCTCTTCTTCGCTTCATCAATCTGAAATCGTTGCCATTGGTGATTTAAAACACTCCCCTTCTTAGAATTTTTGCCGAGAACAGCGTCGACTAAATCTGTCGTCGATAAGCTTCCTTTCGCGCTATGCTTCAACGTCAATAAGACAGGCATGACCTCGTTCAATAAATTCCTCTGCAAATCGTCCGCTTTGATCGTTTTACACCGGATGCAGTTATCGCAAGTTCCGCATTGAGAGCCAAACAGAGGCGTCTCCTCAAAGTGTTCCAGAATCATCGCTCGACGGCATTTTTCTCGTTCAATCGCGTATTGTTTCAACTTTTCCGTCGAGTTTAATTGCGTTTGCAACGACTCTTTAGTTAGTCCTTTGGTGTAAAAGTCTCCGGAAAACTTGGAAAAGTCATTATCGGAAAACAACATGGAGACGTTGGATGCGATGCCGTCTCTTCCAGCTCTCCCGATTTGCTGGTAATATTCCTCCATCGTTTTCGGTGCGCCCATATGAATGACCGTTCGAACGTCGGCTTTATCAATACCCATGCCAAAAGCAGTCGTTGCAACGACAACTTTGCACTCGGAGGATAAGAAGCGCATATGCGCATCGTGTCTGTCTTGAGGCGTCATCGAGCCGTGGTACATGGCGACGTTTTCCACACCAATTCTGTGCTGCAAGGCGCCGGTCAATTGCACAACTTCCTTAATCGTCGCACAATAGATAATCGAGGAATCGTATTTCGGTTTCGCCAAGGAAGCTGGTAAAGCTCTTTTTTGTTGATGTTGCTGTTTTTCTTGAATCGATGCGGCTGCTGTAATTTGAGACACGATGTAGTTCAAATCGCTGCTAAAATCAACTTTTCGATGACACTGAATGCGTAGGTTTGGCCTATCCACCGAGTTTGTGGCGATGTAAGGATTGCTCAACTTCAAAGTTTTCGAAATATCCTCGCGAACGTGTTTTACCGCCGTCGCCGTCAACGCCATGATTGGAATCCCAGGAAGTTGGTCTCTCAAAACCGCGAGCTTTTTGTAACTCACGCGGAAATCGTGTCCCCACTGGGAAATGCAATGCGCTTCGTCGATGGCGATCAACCCGATTTTGTTCATAGCTTTTAACGATTGCAATCTTTGCATAAACACGGAAGAAGAAGAAGACGAGCCAAAACCGCCATCGTCGCTAACGAACGAAATCTTCTCCGGCGTCACGAACACAATCTTATAGTCGCCTCGAAACACGCGTTCTTCCACCGTCGTATCGGTTTGCCCGGACCCAAGAAAACAGGCGATATCGTTGTTTCCACCACTTCCATCCGCAATATTTCCAACCGTATTATTCAACGCCGTCACTTGATCTTGCATCAACGAAATCAACGGCGAAACGACGATGGACATTTTCCCGCCTTCGTGCAATGCCGGGAGTTGGTACGCGAGCGACTTTCCGCTTCCGGTGGACCAAAATACGCACGTGTCTCTCCCTTCCATCGCGGCTTTGATGACTTCTTCCTGGCCTGGACGGAAATTCGAGTACCCGTAATATTTTTCCAGCGTTTCTTTCAGAGTTGTTGTTGTTGTTTTCGTTTGACTCGTCGGTTGCGAGGCAAAATCCATCGCTCGTTTCGTTTTATAAAGAGGAGAAGACGACGCCCTCAACTGCAAGGCATCCTTCTCGCGTCCATCCTTTCCCTCTTCGGTAGTACACTTTATCGTTGTCTTCAAAATCGCGTCCGTGTAGTCTCTCTTTCTGTTGTTGTTGTTGTTGTTTATATTCCTCTCCGCTAATTTCTTCTCCGCGGTGGTGAATACACACGCTACGGTGCCATCGAAGAGTTCATCCTCCCACTCGTCCTCTCCGATATTCATCTCTCTTCTTTTATACACACACTCTCTCTTCTTTTGTGTTGGTGTATATATATCAAACGTTTTTATATCACGAGAAGAGAAGAAAATGAAGAGAAGAGAAGAAAATTTGAAAGAGAGAAGAGCGAAAGAAGATTCAAAAAGGGTAGGTGCTCACAATTTTCTTTCTTCGTCCAAGAAGAAAAGAAAAAGACACCAAAAAAAAAAGAGAGAAGAGAGAGAAAAATTCAGGTTTTAGACAAAACAAAAGGGGAACAAACAAAAAACAAAAAAAAGAGGGAAGAGGGAGAATTGTATCTTTACTCTTTAAAATCGCGCGCGTTTGTGTATATATTATCTATACACACACACACACAAAGTCTCCTGATAAAAAAGAAGAAGAGATATGGTGAGAACAACGCCAGGAAAGTCGCCGTCATCCGGGGTGGAAGCGCTGTTAACGCCGAGAAGATTAAATAATGCGACGCATCATCATCATCACGACGGGGAAAACACGCCAATGACGAACAACAACAACAACAACAGACAACAAAGCGGAGGGAGGAAAGCGAAAACGCCGTTGAAATCCCCTTTAGCCGTGGTGGGATTGTTATCTCCGAACGACGACACTTTGGAAAGACAGCAGTCGATGAAGAAAAGACAAACGGTCTCTGCGTTTCGGAGAGAGTTGAGTAAGAACGTGGAGAAGCAGTTGGAGAATATCGACGTCGCGAATTTATCCTCCTCCTCCTCAGACGAGGAAGAAGACGACGGCGAAGAAAACGCCGACGGCCACGAAAACGTGGAAAAAGCAGGCGGACGAGAAAAGCAACAACAAAAGAAAAAAGCCGCGGCAACGACGAACAAACCAAAGTTGACGCAAGATGCGGTCATGAATTTGTACGCCAACTGTATCAAATTGGCCTCGGAGAACAAAATCAACGCGAAGAACACGTGGTCGTTGGCGTTGATCGATCACATTTCCGATATCGTCAAGAATGAGAAAGACGAGGATGATAACACAAACTTTCAAAAAGCGTCGTGTACTTTAGAGGCTGGGGTAAAGATTTATGCCTCGAGAGTTGATTCGTTTCACTCGGAGACGTTTCGTATGCTCGGCGGGATATCAAACGCCTCCGGGAATAACGGTGAAGACGAAGAGAACATGGATGATCCGAGACGAGGTTCCGGTGATGGTGCGGAAGAATTTGACGAGGATGGGAATCCGATTCCGAAGCAAAAGAAACAATCCACGCGATCGTCGAACGTGGTCACGTTGGAAAATCCGGAAAATCACACGATGAAAGTCATGGACGACGTCGTGCACGTGGATCCTTTGTTCAAGAAGACCTCGTCTATGTTTGACGAAGGTGGAGCGAGTGGTTTGTTGTTGAACAACTTGGCCGTGCACAAAGGGTGCAATATTTGCTTTGATTCCGAGGAAGTTCCGGATTACACGCGAGGTGACGATTTGGAAGGCGGGGCCGGGACGTTCGATTTGTCGCAGATGTCCAGAGAGATTGCCAATGCGTTTGCTGTTGGACAAACGCGAACAAGGATCACGTCGTCGATTGATATCGTGCATGAAATGCTTGCCGAAGTGACTGGTGTTCCGTACAACAAGCCTGGAAGTGAGAATATGGGTGGCGGGGCGACGACTTCCTCGAATGCGACTGCCGCGGAAGGTGGTGATGTCTTCTTTGGCGGAGCGTCCGACCAAGGCGCGATCACGTTCGCGGAATACGACGAGGACGACGAAGATAACGTTCCCAGTGGTGGTGATGGAGACGACGTTTTCAACGTCAACGTCGAAGAGGAAGATTGGGGACTCGGCGACGGAGCCGGCGGGTTTGGCGACAACGACGACGAGAACGATTGGGGACGTCTCGGTAACGATGAAGAAGACAATTACGAGAACAACCTCACCGCAGATACCGGGTCTTTGGATTGGGTCGCGAACGTGGCTATTGGTGGGAAGCACGCGTGGGCGGGCCCGTCGCATTGGCATTTCAAGAAGACGAGCGCGGCGTCAACCTCTCAAGTCACAAAATACGACGAAAATGGTGAACCGATCAAAGCTTCCGCTGCTGGTGATAAAGAGAAGAAGAAAAGAGGAGAAAGAGACTTGACGTACGATTTCGAAAACTTACCGGAGTTGGACGATAAGCGTTTCGATATGGCGGAAGACCCGAATGATTTACTTTTGAAATCTGAATTGACAACGAGCGATACGTTGTTACCTCCAGATTTGGGCTACGAGGCTGAAGATTTGATCAAGTTGTTCTTGAAACCGCAATTTGTGAACACGGTGATAGCACCAAAACGAGCTGCCGTGCGTTCGGAGATTAACTTCCACGACAACGACAACAATCTTTTCATTCCGAACAACGACGACGGGTTCGACGGTGGCGACTTTGGCGGCGGTTTTGACGACGACGACATTCAAAGAGATGAGGATGGAAATGAACTCGTCGGCGCTGCTGGTGGATGGAACGACGACGGTGATAATGGTTTGGTTGATGCGCCTCGAAAGGTTGAGAAAATAGAAGTGAACTACGCGAGAACGACGAAAGTTGTCGACATCCGCGCGTTGAAGCAAACAATCTGGAAAGACTTAGAGGAAGAAAACGCAACGGTGGAGCAGAAGCATTCATTTCATGAAATCTTGAGCCAATTTCCAGAAGAGAACCCGGCCGGACGACTGGAAGATATTTCGGTACACATGGCGTTTATTTGCGCGTTGCATTTGGCGAACGAGCACGGGTTGGTCATCAAGAGCGTACCAGAAATGAACGATTTGGTGATTTCAAACGTACCAACGGAGGCGTAGAGAAGAATACTTAATTTATGTGTGCGTGTTTATGTGTGAGTGTGTGTTCGTGTGAGCAGGTATACTGCCGTTGTAATTCTACGTAAAGATTATATTTGATTATTATAATTTCAAGGTTGTTGTTTGCAATGCAACACTAGTTTCGCTTAGATCTAATTTCGTTATTACTTTTTTACGCCACGCCAGCTTCTTTCTTTGCTTTCTCTTCATCCTCCCACTCCTTGGAAGCGTGATTCTGAAGCGCTCTGACGATGTCTCCTTTCGCACACGCGGCTTCGTTAAACTTGGCCACGGAGCTTTGCGTGTCTTTCTTCCAGCTCTTATCGTTTCGGAGGAACTTGACGCTCGATCGCTCGTACAAAACGTTGCCCCAGAGAACTAAAATCTGAGCCTTGACGCCGCTGGTTTCCTCGGACCCTTCGACTAAAACAACGTCTCGCTGTTCCGGACTGAGCATCTTCATGGATTCGTCAAACTTTTGAAGAGCCAAATCGAACATCTTGTCCGCTTCTTTCTCCAACTTTTGCTTTTCCTTTTTGTCAGATTCCAATTTGGCAAGGTTCGAATGAATCTTCGCTCTCTCAAAGGCTTGCTGACCCCACGCGATGGACGCTTCAAAAAAGTCACCCTTAATGTTGAGCGCTTTTTGGAACAAAGCGATTGCTTTGTTAAACTCTGCGTCGAGTTCCGGCAAGTCTTGCTTAATGTTGGCGTATTCGTCTTCCACGTTTTCGTTTTCTTCGTTTTTGGTTTCTCCATCTCTCTCCGCTTTCTTCTTCAAAGCCGCGACGTCGATGATTTTACGAGCCGCGCAGACGTGCACGTTACCCCAGTTAAACATAGCTGCCGTCGCTGCCTCTTGAAACTTGTCCGCGGCGGCACCCAACAACGTCTTTGCCTCGGGCGAACCAACCGCCTTCTCCAACGTTTCGCAGCACTTTTCCAAGCCAATCTCTCTCAAGTCTAACGGTCCTTTCGGGGGCGCAGCTTCGCCCAATGTCTTCCTGAACAATGCCGCGAACGACAACAACCACTCGTCGATTTCAATGACATCCTCGGCTGGTTCATCTTCGGTCGCCAACTCTTCCGGTTGTACGTTCTCCTTGGTCTCGGACACCGTTCCCTCCGAGTCGTGAACGCGAAGCTCAATTACTGGAAGTTCCTGGTTTGCTCCGTCCTTAACTTTGGCTTCTTGGGCTTTCTTATACTCTGGCTCGTTCGCAAACGTCTGCAACGCAAATCTCAAGTCCGCTCTAGAGGTCAAGGTCATCATTTCGTCTTCTAAATCCAACCATTTCAAGATGATATTCTTATTCTCTTCCAAGCTGAACGACTTCTTTGCATGGTTCACCAAGTCAACGTACGTCACGGTAACCGGTACTTTCACTTCCGCGGGATCCTTGCCTTCTCTCATGAATCTAATCGTCAAGTCTGGGATCTGCTGCTGCGCTTGCGCTTGCAACGCTCTTTGTCTTTGCTGCTGCGCCTGCGCTGCTGCGATTTGCTCGCGAGTGTACTGCTGCGGTCGCTTTTCCAAGCTCGATCCGCCCAATCCACTCACTGCCGTCTTTTTCTTCGCCGCCGCTTTTGCTTTGCCGCGAACTTTGTCCAGCATGGTCTTGACCGACTCGTCCGTATCGTCTTGCTTCCACGCAACTTCCAAATCGTGTTGCGCCTCTTTGAACTGACCCAACTGTTCATACGCCGTAGCTCTGCGCTTCAACGCAACCTTCCCATTCGGAATATCCTGCAAAGCAGCCGTGCAGCACTCGATGGCTTCCCGAAAGCGCTTCTCACGGATAAAGCACGCAGCTTGAGAGGTCAAGAGGGCAGATCTTTCCGGACTCCCTGCTAACGCTAAACTCAAAGCTCTCCCGTACGTGCGAATGGCATTCATGTGGTCTTGCTTCATGAAAAGTTGATCGCCTTCTTTCTTCAACGACGCGCACTTTTTGTGGAAGCCAGCTAATTCTTGCTTGTTGTTGTTTTGCGTGACGGCCATCGTGATTGTTTTTGCTTTTGTATATTCTTGTTCCAGAGCTTGTTTGTTCTAAAACGTTTATTAGATATTTTTTATTTCTTCGAGTTCGTGTCGTTCAATCTCGCCAGTGCTTCCTTAGCTTCTTCTAACGATGCGATGACGGTTTCGAGTTCTGATTTATCAAGTTCGAGTACTTGAGACTTCTCCTGTTCGTTGTTTGTCTGTGTGGTGGTGCGAAAGTGCAGTTGTACTATCGGCGTGTTGATGCGCTGAACCTTATCACTCGAGAGCACTTGATGAATCTGGTTTTGGTCATACGGATAAAGAGGAAGAGAAAAGGAGGTTGAAAATGGTCAGTTTCAATCGTATAAATACAACCCGTTCGCTGACGATATATTACTATCTTGAATTCGGGCCGTGGGCCGATGCGGTGAGGTCAAGCGATCCTCGTCACAAAACTTCCGGAACGCAACGTTCACCATACGATGAATTGGTGACGGCGGCACGAGAGAAGGAAGATTCCAAGAAAAATTTACGCTCTCAATCACGCGCGAGAGAGACGAACGCGAGGAGCGCATTTCAAAACTTTCTCCAGAGTTACGCTCGCGAGATATATATCTTCCTAATTCTCGAGTTTGATTCCAATTATCGTCTTCGCTCTTTCCTTTTTTGCCCGTAACGACTTCACTTCCGAATTTACAATAAGTACGGTAAAAGAAATACAGGTTTTCTACAGTCCTCCGAGAAAGAGGATGACGAAAAATGCGCGCGCGCAGGTGCGCGACGCGACGGATATCATCGCTCCAACGCATCGAATTCGAATTGAGAAAATATGTTTACCTTCCAATCTATGTCCGAGAATTTCTCGTCTGACATGCACTGAGATGATATCCCCGCGTGGTTGTTTTACCAAAGTGAGGACGATGACGCTTATGAATGTTTCTTTCTCTGCTTTTTTTGTCCGGAGTCGGTCCGACTTTCTTTTTTATTATTCCTGAGCCCATACTCTTGTTGCGAAAGAAAGGAAACGAAAAACAGAAGAGACTAAACTAAAACTATGACGAGCAGCGACTCTTTCCTCGTCTACTTTTTGCGTCTATCGTGCGTTCTATTCTATATTATTTTACATTCTGTTACTAATTTAATCTATTTTAATCGTCTCAACAATTCCTGCCACTCTCTGCTGCTATTCTTCCTCGGCGCTTCGGCGAACCAACTGCTTTTTAAGGCCTCCGTAGACGAGAGTCGCCGCTCCGGATCAAAAACTAATAAGCCGTTCAAAAGATCAAAGCCAGCGTCGGAGATTCCAGGACCAATTTCAATTTCGTCTTCACGTTCGCGATATTTCGGAAAGCGTTGGCGCAAGGAGTTGTGCGGGTGGACGGCGAAGTTCACTTTGGTGGCGTGCGGCAAGGATTTGAATTTTGGCCATATCTGTTCGTTCGGCGTGCCGAGCATGCGAAAGTGCTTATCGATTTGATCGATTTCAGTTCGCCCGGGGAATAACGGTTTCCCTTGTAATAATTCAGCGATTATGCACCCCAAGCTCCAATTATCGACCGCGTAGGAATACTTCTTTTCGCCTAAAAGTAACTCGGGCGGTCGATACCAGAGCGTACACACTAACGGTGTGTAATTGTTCAAAGGCGACCCGTATTCTCGGGCTAAACCAAAATCGCAAATCTTCAACTCGCCTAAATCGTTAAACAACACGTTCGTTGTCTTCAAATCTCTGTGCAAGACCCAGTTTTCGTGTAAATAGCTCACGCCTGATAACAGTTGCCAGGCTAAACATTTGCACTCGGGGAGCGTAAATCCCCGATTCATGTCATCCATCATGCGATTCAAGTCCCGTCCGCAATATTCCATGACCATGAAAACTTGATCAATTGATCGACCAACAACAACTTCACTCACGTACACGATGTTCTTGTGTTGTAACTGCAACAAAGTGTTAATTTCTCTCAAAGCGGTTACCGGGAAGCCTTCTTTTTCCTTGTCCATTTTTACTTTTTTCAACGCGGCGATTTCTCCCGTTTCCTTATCTCTGGCTTTGAAAACGACCCCGTACGTACCTTCATCGATGTGTCCAAGCTTTTGGAAACATTCGACCGACCTGCACGCTTTTTTATGGTCATGAGGTTTCGGCAGAAGAGGCACGTATTCCATTTTTCTGCCATCTTCTTCGTCTTCTTCCGATTCAGAAAATTCATTCGTGTTGATATTCTTATTATTCGCCACGGCGCCGTCCAGTAACGCTCTTCGTTCTTCAACCATACCTCTGTTTGCGTTTACAATTTGTTCTCGCACCGATGCCGGTGGCAACGTAGGACCGGCTTCTTTTCTGTCGTCGTATTCAACTTCTCCTCCCATCGGAGGGGTATCCATCGTTTTATGACCATCTTCCAGATCCTCCATTTCCGGCGTCGCATCTATTCTAGCTTGTTGTCTTCTTCCGATTTCCGCGTGTTTTCTACCATGCATATTCTTATCATTATCGTCGTCTTCGTCAGAATCATCGCTCGGGGGCGTCAATAACTTCGCCACGTCAACCGCCTCTCGCTTGGTCCTTTTTCGTTTCGCGTCGTCTTCGCGAACGCTCCCGTCCTCTCCTCCTTCTCCATCTTCTTGCATTTGCTGCGCCGTAAAGTTCGCAAACTCTGCTTGTTCGTTCATCATTTTCTCCAAATACGATTCTTTCTGCTTGTTGTTTTTAGTATTATTATCATTCGCCATGGTCGTCGTCGTCGGTTCTTCTTCTTCTTCTTTTTCCTCGTCCGAGGATTCATCATCGTCTCCCCACCGTCCTTTCTTCTTCTCTGTTGTCGTCTCCCTTGGCGGTGGCATGGTCGGACCAGCTTCTGCTTCATCCAAATCGAACTCCTCTTCTTCTTCTTTTTCTGATACTCTCGTCGGTGGTGGTCCCATCATCGGTCCGCACATATCTCCTTCCAAATCTTCTTCGTCTTTCATCTTCTTCTCTTTCTTCAATTTCGCCGCCGCTTCTCGAGCTTTCTTCAGGACAGCTGCCGACGGCGGTGCCATGTTTCGAGAGAGAAAAGAAGGGAGAGAAAAGAAGGGAGAGAAAAGAAGAGCGCAGAAAGTGAGTTCTCTTTTCTCTCTCTGTTTTTTCTCTGTCTGACTCACGAGGATGTAGTAAGTGTAATAATATACTCGTTGCAAAGGAAGGAAAAGTGAAAGTGAAGACATTCGTCTTAGGAATCGAATCGTCGTCAAAAAAAGAAAGAAGCACACTTCACTTCCTTCCAGTTAGCGAATGAATGCTCTTCTTCCAATTCGGCGATATGAAAACGAAATCGTCCGCGCGGTAAAGGAGAATTCAGTGGTGGTTATTTTAGGAGAAACCGGGTCCGGGAAGACGACACAAATCGCGCAGATAGTGTACGAACACATCGACGAGA
>MDSV01215648.1_pt1 | contig 12207 bp, 18 predicted proteins | sample 810851 | NCBI WGS metagenome assembly MDSV01 (sample SAMN05326640, study PRJNA326480) | marine metagenome | isolation source: seawater | place: Atlantic Ocean: North East | collected 2012
ATTTCTAAATCATCTATTTCTTTATCAGATACTTTACCATCATCTAAAATCTTTTTACATTTTTTATAGAAGTTTAAATAGTGATACTTCTCTAACATTTTATAGATAACATTTTTAGGTAATCTATTCTTAATACCAAACTTTTGTATTTCGTCTGGTGACATATCTTTATCAAACGCAGCTCTTCTATCTGCGTCAACACCATCACCAACTTTAATAATTGCTTTGATACTATCTTCTATCTCTTCTAACTTATCATTAATTCTATCTTGTAAATTTAATATATCATTAGGTTCTAATTCTTCTAGTTCTCTGTAATCAATAATATCTCTTTTTAATTCACCTTTGATAACATCTAATTCTTGTACCTTTTTTTCAAAATCTTTAATGTATAAACTAGGGTCAAATGTAAAATCTTCTGGTCTTTTTACAAACTTATTATTTTCAATATCAAATACGGCGTCTGCCTTTTTATTCTGGTCGTCATATGTTTTTTTATCTGTTATGAAATAATAATTAATAGGGTGTTCAGAACCAGGTATTTTTTTACCTTGTATATTATCTGGATTATTAGCAGACAAATATTTTTTAGATAATCTTAATCTTTCTTCTTCTTGTTTATCAGCAGGCACATCAAACAAAACATTGATGTCTAGGTCTGCGTCATTTCTATATCTCTTTGTAAGTATAGAACCTATTAATGAAGTTTTTAAAACAGGATATTCGGACTCAAATTCTTTTAATTGAGTTTCAATCTGTTTCTTTACACTATCTTTGATTTTAGGATTAGGAGTATCTGCGTCATCAAAAACTGGCTTCGCATAAGTCCTTCTCGGTATATCAATTATAGATTCTTTAAATGTTTTCATCTTCTTCTTAATTTTCTTTCTGTTGCCATCCATCTTTTTGCTGTGTATGACATAATTTTATTAGACAATAAACTTCTTACTGCCTTACCAACCTTATTCATAACAACCGTGGTAAGTTCTTTATCATCTTTACTATTATCTACTATCACCATATTTCTAATACCAAATAAATTTTGAAATCTACCAATATTTGATTGTACGGCTTCCCAAGATTTTCTTGTAATATATTCTGGTACACTTCTCTCTCTTTTAGAGTTTCTTTCTAATGCAACATCTAAACTAGTATTAACAAAAATCATATAACAATCATAACCTAATTGTCTTAATTGTGCTGTTTGACTTTTAATTTTATCGTAATCTCTACCAGTACCATCAACAACCATACCTAATCTACCTTTGATTGATAAGTCCATTACATTACCAGTTGTTGCCTTTGCTCTTGCTCTTATTATATCTCTTGCCTCTGCCTCATCTTCAGGCATTTTTAATGAAAGATTATTTTTCTTTAATGCAACTTCAAAAGCATTATCAGAGTTTATCATTCTTAAACCTGTTCCACCAAAAGCACTTCTGGTAACAAATGTTTTACCAGAACCTGGACCACCTGCAAGAAAAAATGCTTTGAATATATTAGGGTCATATAAACCCTCTTTTAATTCTTGATATCTTATATCGTTAAATGATTTCATCTTTCTATTCTTTTTATAATTTTGTTTGCAATAACTTCCGGTTCTGCACCCTCAGCTTTTATATTTATTAATTGGTCTTTAAAATGTCTAATAACAGGACCAACTTGTTTTTCGTGTTCTCTTAATCTTTGTTTTATAACCTCTGGTTTATCATCTGCTCTACCTCTGGCAGTTAATCTTTTAATTACTTCTTGTTCAGATACTTGTAAATTAATAATAAAGTTATGTTCTATATTATTTTTATCCATTGCTCTAACTTGTTCCATACTTCTAGGAAAACCATCAAATACATAACCGTTTCTTGCGTCTGGTTTTTTTAATCTACTAATTACTTCACGCATTACTATTTCTGTTGGTGCAAATTTACCTTGGTCTAATAATTCTTTTACTTTTTTACCATCTGGTGTATCTTTCTTTGATAATGCTCTCATCATATCACCAGTATAAATGTGTGGTATCTCAAAGTGTTTTGTTATATATTTTGAGTAAGTTGATTTACCTGAACCTGGTCCACCTATCATTATAATCTGCCAAGGTCCACCTTTTACTTCTCTTAAAAATCTTTCTACAAATTTCACTTTCTATAACCTGTGCCTTTCTCTCTGTTGCACCATCTTTTATTCCAACCATAAACACTCATCTTACTACCAATACTTTCAATTATACTATAATACAAATCTAATATAGCAATTGGTCTAAACGGTTTTAACTTCAATTTAATTAAATCAATTGTATCTGGTATTGTTCTCACTAATTCCATCCTTTCGGTAATGTAAAGTTTGTTCTACTAAATTCTAATCTATCTACAAGTTTAACTGCACCTGCTATTTTATCAACTGCCACATATCCTTCGGGAGCGGTAACTCTATAACCATCATTTGTTCTAACAAAATGCCCTATACTTTGTATCTGATTCATTTTTCTTAATAAAGTATTCTTACAATTAGCTAATGTAATATGGCTAGCAATAGCAAAGTATAAGGCAGTTTTATTTTTATCTATAAATCTCAATCCTTCTTTTTGTGCTTTAATGTACTTTTCTTTTCCTTTAGGTGTTTTTTTAGAATCTATTTCTGCTTGTAGCATATTGTTATAATAATCTCTAAACTTTTGTTGCATATCTCTTACTTTACCCATATCACCTTGCGTATTCTTAATAAAGTAATTGAAAAAAGTTTTTAATCTAAACGCAACTGATAAAGGGTCTGTTCTAGTAATTGACATATCATTTATAATACTTTTTGCTCTTGATAAGGAACCCTCTGCCATTCTTATTTGTGCGTCAAAGGCATTTAATTCTCTTTTATTAAACATTACAGAACCAGATTTATCTGTATATTGAGCAGACGCCAAAAATATACTTGAACCGCCACTACCTCTAACGGTACCAAAACCTGCTGATAGACTTTTCATATCTTTACCAGTATATGAAGTGTGAAATACTATACCCATTTTGGCTCTATCTATTTTTCTACCAATATCACTATCTTTTGGTACTGCATATGTTATTGTATTTGGTGTAAATGAAATGTGAGGTTCGCCATTTATTTTTACTAGTTTTTTATCGTCTGTAAATAATAGGTCACCTTGTAATATACCTCTAATAGGTAATCTTTTTAAAAAATTAAAACAATATATTAACTTTGCACCTGCACCACTAGTGCCGTGATTTTTTCTTATGTCTGATAAATTGTAATTGATTTTGGGGGTTACGTTGAATACTGATTTAGTACCGACAAAGAATTTGCCGTTTTCTGGATTTTGTCCACATATTATAGCAGGCGCACCGTCCCACTTCACGGTCATATTAACTGCACCACCGGTACTACCGGCTAGCATATTTCTTACCGATTTTAAAAAGTTAATTGCGTTCTCACCGCCTTTAACACCGTTATTAATTATATCGTCTTCTAGGTGCTCAAGGTGTGTGTTCTTTTCCTGTGTAAAAAATCCCTTAAAACTAAACATTTGTTCTCCAATTTATCCATTATACAAAATAATTCCATTTATGTCAATATTCAATACTACTATTTATATTAAAATGAGGTTGTACTACCCGCTTTTACGTGTGGTCCTGACAATTCTGCCCTACTACCAGCATATCTCAACATATTAATTACAAGTAAATCTCTTGTATTTTTAGGTAGTTTGGACATTTGTGTTATCAATCTACCACCTAACATTTTAGCATATAAAAATTGACCAACTCTTCTTGCTTTTTTCTGTTCAGATAATTTAACAAAAGATTTATGGTCATACATTGCTTCAAAGTGGTCTTCTTTTTCTTTTGGTGTTGATACTTTAACTTTACCTAAATCTTTTGCGTACATTAAATATTCTATAACTTGAGGATTATTTTTGTGTTTGTTATACCATTTTCTATTAAACTTATTACCTTTTACTAATTCTTGACCTAATCTATAACCATCATTTGCTAATTTTGATTGTACATCTAACTTAAACATTTTTGCCATTGGTATACAGCCTGGTGTTGATTGCATAATATTAGGTAATGATTCACCACCAAAACTACCATCAAGTGCTTCTGCACCACCAACTATAACACATTGATATGAAAATGAAGGACCTTTACCTTTTGATTCACCAGATGACCCTTTATCTCTAAATTGTAATTTATGTCTATCTGATACATCTATTTTAATATCAAATGAATCAAAAAATTTATCAGGTCCTTTTGTAAAATCAAATTGTCTAAACCCTACTTCTTTTTCTTTAAAATATTTTTCTACATCACCCTCATCATAGTTTAATGCTTTTATAATCGTGCCTCTTAATGTACCTGTTTTTTTTAAAGATAGTGGTAGTAATTCACCTTTATCAATTAAATATTTTATATAAGCATTAAATATTTCAAACTGCCTCATACTAGCAACACCTGTTATAACTAGAGACTTACCTAATTTAATTGGGTTTTTTAAATGCTCTGTTTCAGTAGTTCTTTCCATATCCATTAAACTTGTTCTAGCAAAGTCTGTAGCATAGTAAATATCAGCAGGTGACCATTTGTTTAAGTCACCAGGTATAATAGGTTTTACACCCTCTCTATACTTGTCATCATTTCTTTTTTCTGCAAGAGTTTTGACCTTTTTAAATATTTTAGTAATACTTTCCATTACAGCCTGGTCACCTCTTGCGTAATATAAATCCAAACCTTTACTTTTAATTTTTGATTTTAATTGATTACCAGCAAAGTTTTCTATTACGTCAAAAACTTTATTTGCAATAAAGACTGAAGATTTATACCAAGAATTATCTTTTAATAATAAGTCATCAACCATTTTAAATGAAACACCTGGAGCGTCTAGTTTAGCATTGTCAAAGACTTCTTTCATTTCTTTTTCACAATCTTTTTTAAAGTCTTTATACTCTTCGGGGTCTGGTTTATTATCAGGCGTAAGTTTAAACTTTTTACCACGCTTATCTACGATAGCGCAAAATAATGCCTGTGCTGTTTCTGTTGCTTTTGGTGAATCTGCCATAGTCTCTCCTTACACTATTTAGGAGGTTTTGGCAACTAATAGTTCCAGAGGAATCTAGGTATTCCGCCGTTGCCTTGCCAAACTCTATTTTTATTTTGAAAATTGGCTAATTTTTCTGCGTCTTCTTCAAAGAAATATTTTGCCACTATATTATTTGTAGGTGCTTCTCTAACACACCATAAAATTTTCTTACCTTGTTTTTTCATTTCAGTAGAATATTCTAGTTTCATTTTCATTGTTTGTGCTGGCCTTCTATCACCTTTGTGGAATCTAACTTTTTGTGTTTTCTTTTTTGGCATTATAACTTGAAGTCGCTAAACTTATCATATGCGACCTCTTTTTGTTCTACGTTTTTTTGATTGCTGTCAACAATTGTTTGAGCAGTTTGACCTACATCATATAGTCTCATTTTTGCACGGTCAACACCTACGATAAATGACCTGTTGACGCTAGGGTCATTGTATCTATTTTTAAGTTGTTTTATTTTCATCTGACCTAGAGCTTCTAACTCTTCAGTAGAAATTAAAGCAAACATAAAATCTGCTGTTGCTGGTAAACCAAAAGATTCAGAGGTGTCTTCTAAACCAATATCAGTTGAAGTATAACCAGTTCTAGTTGTTTGTGTAGCACTAAAGATAGGTACATTAAATTCTACTGCAAGACCTCTTAACTCTTCAGCAATTGCTTTGATATAAAAATAAGAACCAACATTACCACCTTTAAATCTACTTGAAGCACATATATTTAAATAGTCTATGAACACTACATCTGGTCTAAATGATTTCTTTAAAGCTAGTTCATTAAATAATGCCTTGAAATGGCCTGCGTGAGCAGACGCCGTTGGATATTCTTTAATAATTAATTTACCATAAGTCTTATCTGATATTTTTTTAAGTTTATTATCATATAAATCTTTTGGCATTACGTGTAGGTCATCCATAGAAACATCTAATAAATTTGCGTCTATTCTTTCTGCAATTCTTTCCTCTGCCATTTCTAAAGTAATATACAATACATTTAAACCTTGCGTTAAAAATGTACTAGCACAATGACACATAAACAAAGATTTACCAACACCGGTACCTGCTAATGCAATATTCAATGTCTTTGCTGGTATACCACCTTTGGTAACTCTATTCATATAATCTAGGTCAAATTGAAACCTTTTCTCTTTGGTATGATACCATTCGTATCTATTTTCTGCGTCTTCTAGGTAATCGTGACCAATATGATTATCAAAAGAAACTGCTAAGGCGTCTGATAAAATACCAGGTATTGACTCTGGTGTTCTAGTCTTATCTTTGTTATCAAGAATTTTAATACCACTTAATACTGCATTATGCACGGCTCTATCTTTACACCACTTTTCAGTAGTATCTAATAGCCATTGTTCATCTGTTTCTTGGTCTGTGATAGTATTAATGTAATCTTTTATTTGTGAGTGTTCAGTTTCATTAATATCTTTTCTTTGAGCAACTTCAATTAATACTGCGTCTTTTGTAGGAACATTATTATACTTTGTAATAAAATCATATATAGAATTAAACATTACTTGTTCTATTCTATTAACAAAATAATCATTCTTTAAGAAAGGTAATACCTTTCTGGCATACTCTTCTTTGTAAAATAGATTACTTAATATAGTATGTTCTATTCTATCACTTTGCATTATCTAATTTGCCTTCTTTTAATTGTTTGTCTAATAACTCTAATAATATATCACCTATGTAATCAATAAACTCTTGATTATCATATAATACGTGTTCAGTAGGATTTAATGCTACGGTATAATCAAACTTCATAGGTAACTTACCATCTTTTAATTCAGTTTCAGGAGCAAAAGAGACTTTACCATAATGGTATATTACGCCTCTAAATTTACCCTCTGTTAACTTGATACAAGAGTATTCGTCACCTTGCTTTTGAGCAAATACGTATCTCTTATTCTTCGTCTTGTCCGTAGGTGAATTTTTGTTTTGTGTATTCATCTATCTTTGTTAATACCTCATCTGTAAAATATTTTTCTGGCTCTGAATTAATAGATTTACCAAACGCCTTACCTGCTGGTGTTTCATATCTTGTAGATACTTTCTTAAATATACCTGCTTGTTCAGCCAATTCTAATAGACCATAATGTCTATCAAGACCTCTTTTATAAGTTAGTCTAACATCTATTTGAGCATTCTCTTTTGTGATTCTTGATTTATAATTTTTACAATGAATAATATTACCAACTACCTCTGTGCCGTCTTTTTCTTTACGTTTACCTAGATAGATGATTGAAGAAGCAGCGTATTTCAAACCTGAACCGCCACCCATTTCTTTTTGTGGAAACATACTGCCAATCACATCATAAGTATGATTGGTCATTATCATAGGAACATTTGCTTGACCTAGTTTTAAAGTTAATACTCTAAAAGCAGACTTAACAATTTGAGACCTTGTCATATCTCTTGTCTCTTTACCCTCTGCTGTGTCTGTCATTTCTTTAGTTGTAGATAACATACCTAAACTATCTAATACAAACATCATTGGTTTTCTTTTATCTTCGGGTTGTTCCAAATACTTGTCTATAATTTTAATTGATTGTGTTCTAAATTCTTGTACGGTTGCAACTGGCATTACCAATAGTCTATTACTATCAACACCACGACTTTCAACCATATCTTTTGATATTGCATTTTCTGATTCAAAGTAAATAACACCAGCGTCTGGAGTTTTTTCTAAAAAACTTTTTACTACACCTAATGCAAAGTAAGTTTTACCTGTTGCAGCTTCGCCAGCAATTGCCGTAATACGATTGCCTGGTAAACCACCCCAAATTGAACCTGAAAGAAGAGCATTAAAAGAATAAGAACCGGTATCAATAAAACTATCTATATCGCCACCAGCAACACCGTCTTTTGCTAATGTAGCATACTCATTACCTGTTTCTTTTATTATCTCTTTTAAAAAATCGCTCATATTCTATCATTTCCTTTTCTGTATAACTTATTGTATACCATTTTATATTTAGACTATACAATACTTCCTTAATATTGTCAAGCTCCTGAGGAGGAAAATCGTGGCTAATATAATCATTGTATCTCTTGTATATTGTTATTCTCATTCATCTATTGGCTCTAATTCGTCTTGTAATCTTTGACTTTCTGTTTTTTCTTCTTGTATTTTCATTTCATACTTTAAGATAAGATTACTTAATCTTTGTGCTGGCCAATTTGCTTGTACCATTTCGTCTCTTAATTCTCTTAAATCTTTTAATATGTTTTCTATCATTTTGCTCTTTTACTTCTTTTATGTAGGTACTCCGCTACTTTATATATCCTATGTAGGTTGGTAACTTTATCTTTCCAATGTTTTTCCATAAGAGGTTCCGCTATCCTTCTAATTGCTTTATGTTCTTTAGATTGCCTTACACCAATCTCAAATACGGCACCTCCAGATAACTTTTCTTCTTTTGTAAAGTCATCTATCTTATTATGTCTATCTTGCTGTCTCTTGTCCATATCTCTAAATTATTTCTTAAACGGCCATCTTCTTTTAATTTGTAATATCTTTTAGTTGCAAGTTTACGCCACCATTCTATAAGTTCATTATCATAAAATCTATCATAATTAGGTGCTCTAACAATCTTATCTGTTTTACCATTTACTATATCAATATAATTTTCAATACCATAATTAGATACATAATATCTTTTTTGTTCAGTTAATTTTTTAGCATTAAGTATTGTACTATTAAAAGTTTTTAAATCATCACCATCTATTGACCTTTTTATTAAACCAATAATTGCATTTGTTAATTTAAGTTTTCTACTAGAGGCATTTTCTGGTACTAAATGACCAGTTCTACTCTCAACATAATTTTGTAAATCTTTAAATGGTTTGCCGTGTATCATTGGTATAAAATCACTATCAGTTAAACCTTTATATTTTAACATAGGTTTCATACCATCATATTGACTAGCAGATTTACTATTGCCATATAAACTAGTAGTCTCAAACATTACTAAATTCATATTATATTTTTTGTTTAGTTTTTCTCTAACTTCGTGAGAACAACATAGAGCGGCCAATAATTTACCACCTAGATAATTAAAACCAAATGGTTGTGTAGGCACAATCACAAAACCCATAATAGAAGTTTTGTTAAATGATGTAAGTTCAGGTACATTACCTAACAAAGTATTTCTAGGTTTACAATTAATTACAGGAGAACCAAATCTCATAAAACCTACAAACTTGCCTGTGTTCTTTTCTTTTACTGCAAGTTTTAATGTTTTACCTGGTATAGAAACCATATTACTATGACTTGATATCATATTAATACAGGTGTCCCAAGTATCATTATTTAATTCAACAACTTCTAAATCCATAACTTCAGGTGATAAATCAAAATCACTAAACATATCTGAATCTAAACCCATACCAGGAAGTGGTGTTGGTATAGTTTCTATTTGTGCCATTTTCTGGTCACGCATATATTGGTCTATACGATTAAACTGGCCAAAATAATTAGTAAATACGTTAGCACAATGTAGTGCTTCTTCTTTAGTTAGGGTCTTCATTATTCCATTTCCATAATAAAAATAAGGGTATAATATAACACATTTTTATGAATAAGGCAACCAGTAATAAATCTATAATCATATAACCCAATTATATATAGCCCTTAATGCTAATAGTAAATACATAAGTTCCATTAGCGCTCTTGGTATATCTTTATCTTTTATTCCCATATAAATCCAAATACTACAAGACATTGTGGCAATTGCCCACCCCATCCATTGAGTTTGAACATCTGCATTAGATAATATAAAAGCACCTATCATTGCTAATAGAAAACCTAGCCATCGCCAACCATCTATTCTTTTATAATATCTAATTTTCATACTTCATTACCCCAATAATCCCAATTATCATAAGGTTTTTTTCTTGCAAACAATTCAATGTAGGGGCCAGGTACAAGTCTTTCTATTTCTTTATGTAATAAAGGTTTCTTTGAGTGTTCTTCTCTTGGTGATACTACTAATTGTTTTACGTCTTTATTAATTCTTTTTGGTTTACCTTTTGTTGCAAGTAAACACATTTCTGGATTACCTCTAGTCCAATATCCTAAACCGGTAAACATACCCATATTAGTTTTATTTGTTTTCGCCCAAGTAAAACCTACGGTCTTGTATTGAAAACCCCAGGCTTCTATTACATCAAATGCAAGGTCTAACATAGGGTCAATAACCCACATTAATAAAACTGAATTGTCAGCAGATATATTTTTGACAGGTAAATTACATATATCTAATAACTCCATACAATTATAATGTTGATTAGGATTTCTACCCTCACCTTTCTTTGACCTTGATTTAAAATACCAAGGTGGGTCTGCATATATCACACCATATTTTTTATCAGGAAACATATGCCATACCTACTACTTTAACTAAAAAACATAATAATAAAAACTGCCATAATTTTATATTTGAATAGGCAAAAAATTTACCTATCATAAAAGACCAATATAAAGTAAAATAAAATATTATAATATCAAATGTTGTCATAATTTATATTCAAAATTTTGTGTCGTATCATTTATTGCTATTTGTTTTGCACCATTACTAATATGAAAATGTGTGGCCATTGGTGTTAATGGTGATAGAGTTACCAATCTTTTAGTTTCAACTCTATCTGATTTTAAAAAGTCATATAACTTATTAATTATTTCTCTACCTGCACCTCTTTTTCTTGACCATACCGTATATGCTACAGCAACTTTACCACATTGACCATCTTGACAAGCAACTTGACTCATATAATCCATTTCTCTAATGGTTGTTGGTACTTCATTTGTATATGCAACACAAACAACGGCCTCAATATTGTCTTCATATTTTAATCCATAGATTTTTCTTTCAGCAGTTAAACGCCATTCTAAATCTAATTCTGGTCTTACAGGATCCTCTGATACATCTATGTCTGTTAGTTCAACTAACTCTGTACCTTTGACCCATTTAAAAAAATCGTCTATCTTATACTTAAATAATTTCATTCAAAAAATGCCTCTAAACTTGCCTTTGGTTCGTGTTCCCAACCGATTGCTTGTAATACAAATCGCATAGGATCCAAAAAGGTCTTTTCAAATTGTGTTTCATAATCTACATATGGTTGTAATTTAAATTCTTTAGGTAAACTAGTTATATAACTTATAACATCAAATTTAAAAGGATTTGCCTCTACTAATTTAATAAATTTAATCTTGTCGCCTTCTTGTATAAAAGGAAATTTATTTTGTAAACCAAACTCTTTTACTTGATGATTATATATCAACGCACCCTTAACGTGAATTGGTGTACCTTTAATAAAAATACTATTATGGTCACGATACTTTTTTAAGTTATTACAACTTCTAGGAAAAGCAATCGCTTCTGGTGGTAATGCTATAAATTCTTTTTTAAACTCTGCAACAAAATCGTGTAAATCACTTTCTTTTTTTGACATAATAATTTTAATTGCGTCTTTAATTTTACCTCTACAAACCTGTGGTGTTGATGATTTAACTGCCTCAATACCCATAAGTTTAAGTTTAGGTTTTGATAATCTAATACCCTCTTCATCAATAACATTTAACATATATCTTTTCTTTGCAACCCATATACCTTTGTTGGCAATAACTTCTCTTTTCATTACCATTGCATTTTTAAAAGCATTTGAATAGTCGGCTAATTCTTCAAAACATTTTTCAATATATGGTTCTAATCTACTATCACATACTCTGCCTATAAAGTCTGTAATCTGGTCATCTGTTTTATCTTTACAAGTTTTTTCTACAAGTTTATCTAAACAAACATAAATTGAATCTGTATCAGACGCAACAATATAATCTTTTTTACCTTGCGTTTGTAATACTTTATTTAAATATTCATTCATCTTATCTTCTATAAAACGAATAATAAACTGACCTGCTGTGGTAATACCACTTGCCTGTCTTACATCATAGTATCTAAAGTATTGATTACCTACTGCACCATAAGCTGAGTTTAAGGCAATCTTTCTTGCCCATTGAATATTATGACAACGTGAAATTTCTTTTACAAGTTTAGGGTCTTTTGTTTTTTGATATTCTTTTTTAGCCTTTAACATTCTGTTCTTGTAA
>MDSV01013667.1_pt1 | contig 12206 bp, 12 predicted proteins | sample 810851 | NCBI WGS metagenome assembly MDSV01 (sample SAMN05326640, study PRJNA326480) | marine metagenome | isolation source: seawater | place: Atlantic Ocean: North East | collected 2012
CGGAAACGCGGAAAGGCTCTATCTCTTTGTTTTTACGCAATTCCGGACGGTGAACCGGTGTCCACTTCACCTGGAATTGCTCTATTGCATTGTCTTGGCTTGAAATGGCGACGGGGAGGGACGCCATCGTCGCAGATCGGAGAAAGCTTGCGATGCGGTGGAAAAGGTCTTCCGCCGCATCGCTGTCTTCTACCTCGGAAAGGGGCTCACTCGGTCCCGAAAAAGTCCTTCATCTTCGAGAAGAACCCGTTCGATTCCGGGTTGTTCTCCTTGGAGGACAGTTCATCGAATTCCTGCAGCAGTTCGCGCTGGCGCTTGGTGAGTTTCTGCGGGGTTTCGACGCGGACCTGGATGTAGAGGTCGCCGCGATGCGAGGAGCGCAGCACCGGCATGCCCTTGCCCTTCAGGCGGAACTGCTTGCCGGCCTGTGTGCCTTCGGGCACCGCGACGCGCGATTTCGCGCCGTCGAGCGTGGTCACCTCGAACTTGCCGCCGAGCGCCGCCTGCGTCATCGAGATCGGCACGGAGCAGTGCAGGTCCGCGCCGTCGCGCTGGAAGAACTGGTGCGGCTTGACCGACAGGAAGATGTAGAGATCGCCCGACGGCCCGCCGCGCAAGCCGGCCTCGCCCTCGCCCTGAAGGCGGATGCGGGTGCCGTCCTCGATGCCGGCCGGAATGTTCACCGAAAGCGAGCGTTCCTCGACCTTACGGCCTTCGCCGTGGCATTTGGGGCAGGGATCGGAGATGATCTCGCCGCGACCGTGGCAGGTCGGGCAGGTGCGCTCGACCGAGAAGAAGCCCTGGGCGGCGCGCACGCGCCCCGCGCCGTGACAGGTGCCGCAGGTGGTCGGCGACGAGCCGGGCTTCGCGCCCGAGCCGGAGCATTCGTCGCACACGACCGAGCTCGGCACACGGATCTGGGCCGTCTTGCCGTGGAAGGCCTCGTCGAGGCTGATTTCCATATTGTAGCGCAGATCGGCGCCGCGCTCGCGACCGTTCGGTTGGCGGCGGCCCCTGGCCCCGCCCATCATTTCGCCAAAAATATCCTCGAAGATGTCCGAGAAACCGCCGGCGCCGCCAAAGCCCTGCGCGCCGCCGCCGAAACCGCCGGCCCCCGGTCCGCCGTTCTCGAAGGCGGCATGGCCGAAGCGGTCATAGGCGGCCCGCTTCTGCGGGTCCTTCAGGGTCTCGTAGGCTTCGTTGATTTCCTTGAATTTCTTCTCGGCGTCAGCGTTGTCCGGATTGCGGTCGGGGTGATACTTCATCGCAAGCTTGCGGAAGGCGCTCTTCAGCTCCTTTTCGTCGGCGGAGCGACCGACGCCGAGTGTCTCGTAAAAATCCGCTTTTGCCATGGAGATGCAATACCTCTTGAAAAAGAGTGACCGGCCGTCCTGGGACGGCCGGAATCATTCAGGTCCTATCCGATCGAAGGATCAGGCCGATTTCTTCTTGTCGTCATCGTCGCTGACGTCTTCGAATTCGGCGTCGACCACATCGTCAGACTTGGCATCGCGCGCCGCATCGGCGGAAGCCTGGGCTTCCTCATCGGACTGCTGGGCCTCGTAGATCGCCTGACCGAGCTTCATGGAGACTTCCATCAGCGTCTGGGTCTTGGCCTGAATGTCATCGGCATTCGGCTCTTCGGCGGAAACGGCGGTCTTCAGTTCGTCGATCGCGGTCTGGATGGCATTGCGGTCATCCTCGGAGACCTTGTCGCCATGCTCCTTGAGCGACTGCTCGGTGGAGTGGATCAGGCTTTCGGCCTGGTTCCTGGCCTCGACGGCCGCACGGCGCTTCTTGTCTTCCTCGGCATGGCTTTCGGCGTCCTTGACCATCTGCTCGATGTCGGCGTCAGACAGACCACCCGATGCCTGGATGCGGATCTGGTGCTCCTTGCCAGTACCCTTGTCCTTGGCCGAGACGTTGACGATGCCGTTGGCGTCGATGTCGAAGGTGACTTCGATCTGCGGCACGCCGCGCGGGGCCGGCGGAATGCCGACGAGGTCGAACTGGCCGAGCATCTTGTTGTCGGCGGCCATTTCGCGCTCACCCTGGGCAACGCGGATGGTCACGGCGGACTGGTTGTCCTCGGCCGTCGAGAAGGTCTGGCTCTTCTTCGTCGGGATCGTGGTGTTGCGGTCGATCAGACGGGTGAACACGCCGCCGAGCGTTTCGATGCCGAGCGACAGCGGAGTGACGTCGAGCAGCAGAACGTCCTTGACGTCGCCCTGCAGAACACCGCCCTGGATCGCAGCGCCGAGCGCCACGACTTCATCCGGGTTCACGCCCTTGTGCGGGTCCTTGCCGAACAGCTGCTTGACGGTTTCCTGCACCTTCGGCATGCGGCTCATGCCGCCGACGAGAACGACTTCGTCGATCTCGCTCGCCGAAACGCCGGCATCCTTGAGCGCGGCCTTGCAGGGGCCGACCGTGCGCTTGACCAGATCGTCGACAAGGCTTTCGAACTTGGCGCGGGTCAGCTTCAGCGTCAGGTGCTTCGGACCGGTCGCGTCGGCCGTGATGAACGGCAGGTTGATTTCGGTCTGCGACGAGGACGACAGCTCGATCTTGGCCTTTTCAGCGGCTTCCTTCAGGCGCTGCAGGGCAAGCTTGTCGCTCTTCAGGTCGATGCCGTTTTCCTTCTTGAACTCGTCGGCGAGATATTCGACGAGACGCATGTCGAAGTCTTCACCGCCGAGGAAGGTGTCGCCATTGGTCGACTTCACTTCGAAGACGCCGTCGCCGATTTCCAGGATCGATACGTCGAAGGTACCGCCGCCAAGGTCGTAGACGGCGATGGTCTTGCCTTCGTTCTTGTCGAGACCGTAGGCAAGTGCTGCAGCCGTCGGCTCGTTGATAATGCGCAGCACTTCAAGGCCGGCGATCTTGCCGGCGTCCTTGGTGGCCTGACGCTGGGCGTCGTTGAAGTAGGCCGGAACCGTGATGACGGCCTGCTCGACCTTTTCGCCGAGATAGGCTTCAGCGGTTTCCTTCATCTTCTGAAGGACCATGGCCGAGACCTGCGAGGGAGAATAGGACTTGCCGTTGGCTTTCACCCACGCATCGCCATTGTCGCCCTTGACGATTTCGAAGGGAACGAGGCCCTTGTCCTTGGTCACGGTCGGATCTTCGTAGCGGCGGCCGATCAGGCGCTTCACCGCGAACAGCGTGTTGGTGGGATTGGTGACCGCCTGACGCTTGGCGGGCTGGCCGACAAGGCGCTCGCCATCTTCGGAAAAGGCCACCATCGACGGCGTGGTGCGCGCGCCTTCGGCGTTTTCGATCACCTTCGCATCCTTGCCATCCATGATGGCGATGCAGGAGTTGGTGGTTCCCAGGTCGATACCAATTACTTTAGCCATTTTTATTTCTCTCCTTTTAAGCAGGCCATCCGAACCCTTCAGGCATTCCTTGATGGCCCCTTGAGCATGGTCTTGATTTGATTTCCAAGGCGGCGATAACGCCGTTGTGATCGGTATATAATAAGCGCCAAAACGCTCTGCAAGGCGCTTCGGGCGGCTTAGAACGCCATTTATGACCAAATTTTACGCGTGTGCGCGGATCGCCCAGCCGGTGCGCACGGGCCGGAAATATCGATTCCGTGACGCTCATGCGGCAGCCGGGCAGGCGCGTTCCCAGACATGGCGCGGCAGCAGGTGCACCTCGCTTGCCGCGAGAGCCCCGTCGCCGACGATATGGCCGATGCCTTCGGCCATCACCGCGAGCGTCATGTCGAAGGCGTTGAGGCTGTCGCCTTCGCCGCCAACGAGGTTGGCCATCGCGCCGTCAACGAACAGATGGATGCAGTTTTCCGAGGCGAGGCGATAGGTCGTGACGGAGGGCAGCGCCTTGGTTTTCGGCAGATCTGCGAGCGGCGCCAGTTCGATCTCGTCGATGCGATGGCCGGCATTCAGCAGGAAGCAGCCGTCCTTCAGGCGCTGGATCGCGGAAAACGGCACGACATGATGGCCGCCGGTTCCGGTGACGATCACATCGGCAAGCGGCGCAAGCGCCTCGACCGATCCGGCGATAAAGCCGTCATAACGCGCCTGCAGCAGCCGCGCCGGGTCGATCTCGGCAACCATCACCTGTCCGCCGAAGGCGCGCGCGCTTGCTGCAAGTCCCTGGCCGACGGAGCCGTAGCCGACCACCAGCACGGTCTTTTCATGCAGGCTCAACAGCGTGCGGGTGAAGAAGGCGTTCCAGGTGGTGAGCCCCACCATATGGCGGTTGTGCAGCCCTTCCTTCACTGGCAGGTCGTCCCAGTTGAAGATCGGCCATGGCGGCAGCGCGCCCTGAAGCCGGTTGATGCCGGAACCCGTGGCCTCCAGCCCGGCCTTGATCGGCGGCATTGCCATCCCTTCCGACAGCAGCATATGGGTGAAATCCGCGCCCATTTCGCTGAGATGGGTCGGGCCCCAGTCGAGCCCGGCGCGGATCGCCGCGCGCCAGTCCTCCGCCGGCATGTTCCTGTAGGCATCGACCCGCGCGCCGGCGGCGCGCATCGCGTCGACGACCTCGTTGCGCACGGTGGCGGGGTTGCAAGTGGTCACGAACAGCGCCGCCCCGCGGTCCGCCAGCCCTTCCACCAGCGGCAGCATCTTCATGTCGAGATGCATGCTCATCGCGAGCCGGATGCCGGTCATGTCGGGGAGGTTTTCCACGGCGCGTGCGGTGCGCGGCATATGGGCCTTTGCCCATGTCGGCGTGATTTCTGTCATTCAGTTCGTTTCTTTCAGCGCTATCGTCCGTGGCGCTTCTGATAGCGGCCGCGCAGCCAGAATACCAGAAAAACCGCCAGGACGAAGGCGATCCCGACGGCCACCGCGAGCCAGACCGAGTATTGCGCGAGGTAATTGACCGCGTCGGGCAGGAAATAGCCGCCGATCAGCATGCCGAGGAAGATCAGCGCGGCGGCGATGATTGCCGAGCGGTTGCTGCCGGGTTGATCAGCCATGCGCGCCAGCCTCCCTGATTTCGGCAAGAGTGCGGATCTGCCTGCCATCGGCGGTGAAATTTTCCGGCGCCAGAAACGCTTCGAAAGCCGCCTTGCGCGCCGGCCATTCGCTGTCGATCATCGCATACCATGCGGTATCGCGGTTTCGGCCCTTGGCGACCATGTGGTTGCGGAACACGCCCTCATAGGTAAAGCCGAGCCTCCGCGCGCTGGTATGGCTCTTTTCGTTTTCGTTGTTGAGCTTCCATTCATAGCGGCGATAGCCGAGATCGTCGAAGATATGGCGCGCCATCAGGTAGTGGACCTCGGTCGCCATGGTCGAGCGCTGCATCGCCGGCCCATGCGCCACCGCGCCGACCTCGATCACGCCGTTCTTCTCGTCGAGCCGCATATAGCTCGCCATGCCGACCAGCCTGCCGGTTTCCTTCGCGCGGAAGACGCGGGTGACATAGCTGCCCGAGGCGTTTTCGGTGTCGAGCCAGGTACGGAAATCGGAAGGCTCCGCAAACTGCCCGTTCGGGAAATATTTGAGAAGATCGTTGATCGCGTCCGCCGTTCCGCCGAGCCCTTCCCAGAGTTCAACGGCGTGGCGCTCTCCGTCATAAGGCTCGACAATCACGCTCGCGCCTTCGGCGACAACCGGCTGCGGACGCGCGCGCGGCGAAAACCTCGTCAGATCCTGCATCGCAATACCTTTGCAATCGGAAAGACCCCGACGAAAGGCCGGGGTCGTCAAAAACGTCGAACCAGCGCCGGCCTAGGCCTTCAGCGTCGCGCAGGCCTCTTCGGCGAGCTTGCGGATGCCGTCCCAGTCGCCGCGGACGACCATGTCCTTCGGGGCTACCCACGAGCCGCCGACGCAGATGACGTTGGGAAGCTTCAGGTAATCGGGGGCATTGGCAAGCGAAATGCCGCCGGTCGGGCAGAACATGACATCGGGGATCGGCGAGGAGAGCGCCTTCAGATAGGGCGCGCCGCCGGCCTGTTCGGCGGGGAAGAACTTCATCACCCGGTAGCCTTCCTCGCGCAGCGACAGCACTTCGCTGGCCGTCGCCGTACCCGGCAGCAGCGGCACGTCGCTGTCGTCCGCCGCATCGAGAATATCGCCATTGATGCCGGGCGAGACGATGAACTCAGCGCCCGCCTTTTCGGCTGCGGCATAATCGCGCGCCGAAAGGATGGTGCCGGCGCCGATCACCGCCCCTTCGATCTCGTCGGTCATCGCCTTGATGGCGTCGAGCGCGGCATCGGTGCGCAGCGTGATTTCCAGCGTCTTGAGCCCGCCTTCCACCAGCGCGCGCGCCAGAGGCACGGCGTGTTCGACGGATTCCACGATCATCACCGGAATGACGGGTTGCGCGGTCAGCGCCTTGAGGAGGGTTTCAGTTTTCGCTTCCATTCTCGCACCGCTTTCGTGGTTGATATTGTCCATGGGATACCCCGGCAAAGCCGGCAAGTCGAGCCCCGGAACCGGGTTATTCTTCGCGGCCCATTGCCTGCGGCCGCAGTGATCTTCATAAGGGAATTTCATCACGGCGGCGTGAACGCCAGAGGCAGGGCTGACAGCGTCCGGGAGAACGATCATGGCCAAGGAAATCGAGCGCAAGTTTCTGGTCGATGGCGACGGCTGGAAGGATGGCGCGGAGAAAGGCGTCCGCCTGACCCAGGCCTATCTGATGAGCGGACCGCAGCGTTCTTTGCGGGTGCGCATCTTTGACGGCGGTCGTGCGCGGCTGACGATGAAGTTCGGCGGCGCCGCACTGAGCCGCGATGAATATGAATATGACATTCCGCTTGCGGATGCGCTGGAACTTGTGGGTCACGCTGTGGGTTCCGTTATCGACAAGACCCGCTACCGCCTTTCGGACGCCCCATATGTCTGGGAAATCGACGTCTATCATGGCGATCTCGCGGGCCTGGTGGTGGCGGAGGTGGAACTGCCCGACGAGGCCGCCACGCCGCGGCTTCACGATTGGCTCGGCCGCGAGGTTACCGGTGATCCGCGCTATCTGAACCAGACGCTGTCGGAAACCGGCCGGCACCCTGAGGAGGCAGACTGACATGGCATTCTCGCTCGATCCCGATCGCCCCTTCGACGCCGCCGTCCGGAAAGTCGCCGTCTCCCAGCTCGAGGACGCGATCCGCGCGCTGAAGAAGCAGCCGAACGGCATCCATGAGGCGGTTCATGACGCCCGCAAGAAGTTCAAGCGGGTGCGCGGCCTCTACCGTCTGGTCCGTCCCGCCGCGAAGGAGTTCGCGAAAGCCGAAAATGCCCGCATCCGCGATCTGGCGAATTCCCTGTCGGCCGACCGGGACGCGGCCGCGCTGATCGAGTGCGTCCGCTATCTCCGGCTGAACGCGGCCGAGGGACATGTCGACATGGCGCTCGCCCGGCTGGAGGCGGCGCTGATCGTCCGCCGCGACGCCAGGGCGGTTCCCGAGGACGCGCTGCAGAAAAAGGCAAAGGCGGCGATCGGCATCTGCCGGGAGGCGATTTCGGCGGTCGAGGAGCAGGATTTCGACGGGAAGTCGCCGGAAAAGGCGATCGCGAAGGCTTGGCGCAAGCAGCTTGCCTCCGCCCATGTCGCGGTTATGGCGGTTCGCGCCGAGGCGACGGATGAGCATTTCCACGAACTGCGCAAGGAGGCGCAGACCTACTGGATGTTTTGCGCGCTTGTCGCCGATATCTGGCCGACGGCGCTGAAGGCCAAGCGCGCCGACGCCAAGGCGCTTGCCGATCTCATCGGCCACGAGCATGACCTCAGCGTGATGATCGCGCTGCTTGACGGTCCCGACGCGCCTGCGCTTTCTGACAAGACCCACCGGATTTGCCGCGAGGAAGCGATCGCGCAAAGGGCGCGGCTGCGCACCAAGGCGGTGAGGGATGCCCGCAGGGTGTTCGGCGAGGAGGTCGAGAGCGATATCGTCAAGACGCTGTGGCGCGAACGCGTCGCGCGCGGCGAAGGCTGACAATTGCAAAGCCGGTTCAATGGGTGTATTGGCCGCAAACACGCCCTTGCCGATTGAAAACGTAACGCGGAGACAGGCCATGTCCTATCTGGTCGCAGCTCTTTATCATTTTGCCCGCTTCGCCGATTATGCCTCGTTCCGCGCGCCGCTGCAGGCCGTCGCCGACGAGAACGGCGTCAAGGGCACGCTGCTTCTCGCCCATGAAGGCATCAACGGCACGATTGCAGGCTCCCATGAGGGCATTGGCAATGTGCTCGCCTTCATCCGCGCCCGGCCAGAGCTTGCCGGCATGGAGCACAAGGAAAGCCAGGCCTCGAAAATGCCCTTCAACCGCATGAAGGTGCGGCTGAAGAAGGAAATCGTCACCATGGGCGTCGACACCATCGATCCCCTGAAGTCGGTCGGCACCTATGTCGAGGCGAAGGACTGGAACGACCTGATTTCCGATCCCGACACGATCGTGATCGACACCCGCAATGATTACGAGACCGCCATCGGCATCTTCCGCGGTGCAGTCGACCCCAAGACCAAGACCTTCCGCGAATTTCCCCGCTGGGTGGCCGAAAACCAGGGCCTGCACAACAAGCCGAAGATCGCGATGTACTGCACCGGCGGCATACGCTGTGAAAAGGCGACCGCCTTCATGAAGGAGCAGGGCTTCGACGAGGTCTATCACCTCAAGGGCGGCATCCTGAAGTATCTGGAAGAAGTGCCGGAAGAAGAAAGCCTCTGGGATGGCGCCTGCTTCGTCTTCGACGAGCGCGTGTCCGTCACCCATGGCCTCAAGGAAGGCGAGCACGAACTCTGCCACGCCTGCCGCCATCCGGTCACGCCCGAGGACAAGCTTTCCGCCGACTACGAGGAAGGCGTTTCCTGCCCGCATTGCGCCGACAGCTATTCCGCGGCCGACCGCGCCCGCTTCCGCGAACGCCAGCACCAGATTGCACTGGCGAAAGCCCGCGGCGCGCGCCATCTCGGCGCGTAAGGTGTCTTCCAGGACGCTGGGCAAGGGCCAGGCCGGCTCCGGATTTACCCGTCTTTAATCATGAATGGTTAGGTTCGGCGTCAACAATCAAGCAAGACGGTCGGCATCATGCGTTTTCTGGCAAAATCCCTGGCAGTTTCGGCAGCAGCGCTGCTTTCGGCCTGTTCGACATTTTCTTTCCTGCCGGGCTCTTCCGATCCGATCCCCACGCCGATCGCCGCCAATCCGGCATCGCTCCGGATCGCGGTTCTGGCGCCCGAGGAATTCCGGCTGCCCAAGGGCGAGGTCGAACTGACCGTCTATCAGCGCGGCGCGGGTGGCGATATCAGCCAGGACTATACGCTGGTGAATGCCGATTCCGAGAAGGTCGATGCCGCCGTGGCCGAGTTCCGCAAGCCGGGGCAGGTGGTGACGCTGCTGAGATTGGCGCCCGCCGACGCGTTGCGCCTGCGCGACCAGCAGGAGCAGATGGCGGCCGCGCGCGGCGCCGGCAGCGCCAAGCCGGGCTTCGAGGTTGACCTCGATTCCACCTGCTGGAACGGCGCCATGGTGGCGCCCGTCGTGCCGCTCGATGTGCTGATCAGGGCGGATTCCGACGGGGAATTCCATCCGCTGCTGTCCGATATCGATATTTTCGGACTGATGAACCGGCCGGAAGACTCGCGCCTGAAGAAGTGCTCCTGAGGCTTCGATTTCTCTCTTGAGAACGATTTGAACGCTCAGTCCCGATGTTCGCGGGCAAGGGCGTCGATCGCGCGTTCCATGCCGGGGCGGATCGCGACCATCAGCGTGGCATAGCCTTCCTCGACCGGCCAGAAGCGCTCCGCCAGATAGGGGCCGACGCCCGGTGCCGCGCGGGTGACCGCGATATTGGCGTCGCGGGTGTTCCATTCCGTCAGCCGCATGATCAACTGCTCGTCAACGGCTTCATGTTCCATGTCGGGCCGCACGAAGACCTGCCAGATCCATGCTTCGCCCGATGTAACTGGCTGGATCGCCGCGGCAATCATCTCGCCGGCGAGATAAAGCGCGTGAATGCGAAGCTGGTCGTTGCGGCCAAGCTTCTTGGCCGTGGGGAGCAGCGCTGCAAACCGGGACCGGTCTTCCGCGATGGTCGTCGTGAGCGCTGAAAGCTCGTCCAGCATCAGCGCGGTTTCGGATGGGTTGCGGGCGATGTGATAGCCGATCTTGCCGCGCGCATTCAGCGCTTCCCACTTTGTAAGATTCGCCTGCCAGGCCTCGCGCTCGCCGGGCGTCAGCGCGGCGCTGGCGGGATCGATCCGGCCCGACAAGGCGCGCCGGCGGCGGGCATGGGTCACCCGGAAGGCAAGGCCGCGGGCGGCGGCCACCGCGCGGGCGAAGCGCATGAACGCGCCATCGGCCAGGAGATGCGGAAACACGGCAATGCCCGGCAGGTTGACGAGCGAACCGGCAAGCGCTTCGAACAGCTGGTCGAGCGTTGCCATCGGGCGGTGGCGCGAGATCAGCGGCGCGTGATAGCCGATATCGCCGATCGCATGGGCGAGCAGATGCGAGCCGTTACCGCGCACCGAAAAGGTCATCAGCGCGGTGAGATTGTCATCGCCGTCGCCATCCTCCATCAGCGCGACCCTCAGCAGCGAGTGGCGCTCGCCGAGCGCCGGCAGCAGGAAGGCGGGGGTCTGGAAGATGTTGCGCTCGATCGCGGCTTCCGCCAGCCGGTCCATGGCCGGCTCCATATGGTCGGGGGCCTGCGAATAGAGCGAGAATTCGCCGCCGCTTCTGACCTCGAGGCGGATATCGGGAACCGCCTTGCCGGGCTGGACGACGGAAAGCTTGGATTTGAGGCGGGCCGGCGGGCGCTGGCCAAGGTCCTTGCGTATGATGCTCATGGCCGCGCCCCTTTCGGCCGGCGGCCGAAGCGCGATGCGCGCGGCATGTCCGGCGAGACGGGCAGCTGTGGGGGGCCTGAACGCATGGATACTGAACTCTTACAAACGCACTTAACAAGGGATAACCGGTTTCGGTTAACAAAGCGTTGGCCACGGCTGCGCGAAACCGGCCTTGCAATTTTGGCCGATACGGGCAGACTGTCTTGTAAGTGTCATGTTTGCGAAGCGGAGACGCCATGGCTGACAAGCCGGAAACGCAACGCGGCCGGGTTGCCGCCAACGCCAATGTGGTGGAGCTCAGCCAATATCGCGCCGGCCAGAAGGCCGAGCCCCTGCCGGTCACCTTCCACCGGCGCGAACTGGACGCGATCCTCTGGATCTACGGCCGCATGGTGGGCGAGGGCGAGTGGCGCGACTATGCGCTGGATCACCTGAAGGACAAGGCGGTGTTCTCGGTGTTCAAGCGCGCCGGCGAAATGCCGCTCTACCGGATCGAGAAAAACCCCAAACTCGCCGCCCGGCAGGGCGCCTTCTCGGTCACCAATACCGCCGGCATGGTGCTCAAGCGCGGCCACGACCTGAAACAGGTGCTGAAGGTCTTCGACCGGAACCTGAAGCTGGTCGAAAAATAGACCTGATGCCGCCCTTCGCTGGGCGTGGCCGGGGACGACATCCGCAAAAGGAATGGTCTTTCGAAAAAGAGCCGGATTGTGCTCTGGTCTTCAGGCTGCTGATAAACCCGTCCCTTTTGCGGACGTCATCCTCGGGCTTGACCCGAGGATCTAATCACCCCTCTATGCGAGCGGAGTCTGCGGTCAGTAAGGTGCAGTTCTTCCTGCCTTTTTTATACCCGGAACGCTTGTCGCGCGGGTAAGTGCTTAGACCCTCGGGTCAAGCCCGAGGGTGACGAAAGAGGGAGGGGCGGCTTTGTCAAAAAAAACAAGGCCGGGAGCGTGCCCCGGCCTCCTGTTCGCGGCAACGCCTCAGTGGGCGTCTTCCATTTCCTTTTCGGGCTCAGGCGACTTGGCGGCCTGCAGCTCCTGGACGGCCTTCTCCGGATCGGCGGGGAAGGCGTCGTCGGTGACCTTGCCTTCGAGCAGGTCGATCGCATATTTCAACTGCACGTCGTCCTCGGTCTCGCGCGGCACATAGGCAACCGAGCCGGAGCCCTCTTCGGTTTCCGCGTCACCCTGGATATGGCCGCGCAGCGCCGATTCGCCTTCCGGACGGATCAGTCCCTCGAGGTCTTCCGGCAGCACCTGCTCGACAACGATGTCGGGGCTGATGCCGGTGCCCTGGATCGAGGTGCCGGACGGAGTGTAGTAGAGCGCCGTCGTCAGCCGGAGCGAGCCTTCGGAACCGAGCGGAACGATGGTCTGGACCGAGCCCTTGCCGAAGGTGCGGGTGCCGACCAGCGTCGCCC
>MDSV01011331.1_pt1 | contig 12204 bp, 9 predicted proteins | sample 810851 | NCBI WGS metagenome assembly MDSV01 (sample SAMN05326640, study PRJNA326480) | marine metagenome | isolation source: seawater | place: Atlantic Ocean: North East | collected 2012
TAATTATAATTTTAGTTACTACCACTTGTATTTCTCAACAACTTGATTCAGTTGTTGCTAATGATAAGTTTAGGGTATTATTACCTGAAAATATTGATCCTAATAATTTACAAACAGTTGAATGGTCAACAAATTTAATTGATTGGGAACCTATTGCTAGAAATTTTGGTTACGAATGGCAAAATACTTTTCCTAATGCAGAAGTAATAGAAACAATTAATAGTAACGAACAGTATTATGAAAAAAATATAACTGAGTCATCTATATTTTATAGACTATCAACAAATACTGTTTCAAATATTGATAATTCTCATTCCGTTTCTAGATTTTTACAACAGGCAACATTTGGTCCTAATTTAAATGCTATCCAAACCTTTCTTGGATTAAATTCCATTTATTTAAATGATGCACCCTACCATTATTATTCTTCATGGATTGCAGATCAAATTAATACAAATATAACACCAATAAGCTCTCATAGAGCTTATTTTAGAGAACGAAGTGATCCAAGTTTTGTTAATAATCCATCAGCAGTTGAAAATGGTGTAAGTTTATTTGAAGTAGGTAATAATTCTGATTATGGATTAGTTTTTGATTACTGGGAACAAGGAAATGATCTTCAACCAAATGATGGAGGTTATGCAAATAACCAAGGAACTACTTATGCATTTCAGTCTCATGTTAATGGTAATTATACATATCAAATAGAACAATCTAGATATGATGCATGGCAAGCTAAAGGATTAACAACCAATCCAAATGATGTAAATTTTAATGTAAGAGATATTAAACAACTTATTTGGCATAAAATTGCTATAGATGGAGTTGATCAACTACGACAAAGGATGGCCTGGGCATTAAGTCAAATTCTTGTAGTCGGAATAGAAGGAAATATACATCCTCAAAATACTGAGAAATGGTTAAAATATTATGATATTTTTGTTCGACATGCATTTGGAAATTACAGAGATATTCTTGATGAAGTAACTTATAGTCCACATATGGCCTATTATTTAACCTATGAGGGTAATAAAAAACAAGATGGAGATAAATTTCCTGATGAGAACTATGCTCGTGAGGTCATGCAGCTATTTACAATTGGTTTATGGGAATTAAATCAGGATGGTACATTAAAAAAAGATGTTGATGGTAATCCAATCCCAACGTATTCAAATGAAAACATAACTCAATTTGCTAAAGTTTTCACGGGTTTAAATCGTCCACAAAACTATTCTGGAACAAATTTTGAAGCACAGTTTGGTCGTGATTACATTAGTAGAGTAAGAATTGAGCCTTACAAGCATGATTTTAGCGTTAAAACAAATCTTTATGGACAGGCTTTTGAACATGTAAATTCTACAAATAATCAAGTTAATGTAATAGCAGATATAGATTATGTTCTTGATCACTTATTTGATCATGAAAATACTCCTCCTTTTATCGCAACTCGATTAATACAGCGTTTTACAGTATCGAATCCTTCACCTACTTATATTAACGACGTTGCACAGGCGTTTATTGATGGAGCTTATAATGGATTAGGTTCTGGAGAACGTGGATGTTTAGAAGCTGTAATAAGAGCCATATTATTACATCCTGAAGCAAGAACACAAAGTTTAGCTGTAGATGTAACACACGGAAAACTTAGAGAGCCATACATTAGATTAATGAGTTATTGTCGTGCATTTAATCTTACTTCCCTAAATACATGGGATCTATACAATATAAGACCTCTTTTAGATTCAATTGGTCAGGAACCATATAATTCTCCTTCAGTATTTAATTTTTATAAAGCGGACTATCAACCTCTTGGAGATATAATTGATAAAAATTTAGTTTCTCCAGAATTTGAAATTTTTACAGATGTTACCTCGGTACAACTTCCTAATGTATTATGGTGGTTAATATATGAGGGTATTAAAAGAAATAGTGTTGATACTGGTCTAGGAAATAAATGGTACAATCAAGGCGAGCTAGATTTAACCTATCAGATATCTATTGCAAATGATACAGATGCACTAATTAATAATTTAGATTTATTAATTACCGCTGGCAGATTAACGGATCAAAACCGTTTGATTATTAAAAACTATTTAAATAGCTTATCTGGTAATAATGAACAAAAAGTAAAGAATGCATTATATTTATTTTGTATGCTTCCTGAATTTAACAGTTTGTATTAGGAGAAATAATGGGAATTGATAGACGATCATTTTTAAAACAAAGTAATTGTGCTGCTATAGGTACAGCATCTTTATATTCAACATTGTTTACACTTCGAATGACTGCAGGAGCTACTACTAATACAAGTGGCTATAAGGCGTTAGTTTGTCTTTTTCTTAATGGGGGAAATGACTCCTACAATATGTTAACTCCTTATTCTCAAAATGGCTGGACTGGTTACAGAGATGCTCGTGGAGGAGTTGGTACAAATACTGCTGGTTTTAAAGATTCAAGTTTAGGAACTGGTGTAGCATTGGATCGTACTGCATTATCTAATACAGTTTTGAAAGATGTATTAGGTCAAAACTACTCTAAATATGCTGTTCATCCACAACTACCATTTCTTCAGCAACAATTTAATAATGATAATCTAGCTTTTGTATCAAATGTAGGAACTATGGTTGAACCAATGTCTATTAACGATTGGCAAAATGATTTGAAACAAAAACCAACTGGATTGTTTTCTCATCCTGATGCGGTAATGCATTGGCAAACTGTTGTTCCTCAGATTAGAGGAGCTACACCTAAAGGTTGGGGTGGTAGACTTGCGGATGTTATGACGCAAGCAAATCTAAATAGTACTGTTGGATTAAATATATCTCTTGCAGGAAATAACACTCTTCAGTCTGGATTTAATTCTATTCCTTATATAACTTCTCCACAAGGTGCAATATTGCTTCATAAGTACGCAGGATATGATGGGGATCCTGTTATGAAAAATGCAATTGATTCTATTCTACAAGGAACTTATCCAAATATGTTTAATAAAACCTATTCAGGAAATCAAAAATCAGCTGTTGAAACTGCGGAGACATTTGGGGCTGCTATAAGTGCACAAAATTTATATGGCTCTGTTCCTAATACTACTATAAATAGTAATAACAAAACTGCTGACCAACTTGCTGGTGTAATAAAAATTTTGAAAGCTAGAGATATTTTAGGTATGAATCGACAAATGTTTTTTGTTAATAGAGGAGGATGGGATCACCATAATGAATTACTAGATTCACAAGGCGGAATAGCTTATCCAAATAATAATAATATTAATGATGGTGCAAATGGATTGTATTATGAAATTAATGAAGCACTTGAATTCTTTTGGAATGAGTTGGTTGAAGAGGAACTTGAAAATGATGTTGTATTATTCACTGTTTCTGATTTCGGAAGAACCTTAACTTCAAACGGAAAAGGAACGGATCATGCATGGGGAGGTAATGCCTTTGTTATGGGTGGATCATCTAATAACGGTGGATCATTAAATGGTGGAAAAATTTATGGCCAATATCCTGAATTAGCTCCAAATAACAATCCTATAGACCTTGATGCTCATAAAAGTCAAGCTCGAGGACGAATGCTTCCAACTACCTCAGCAGATGAATATCTTGCGGAACTTGTTTCATGGTTTGGCCTAGATCCTGCACAACTTTCAACTGTATTTCCAAACTGTTCTAGCTTCTTTAATCCATTAGCTACACCACATCCATTGGGAATATTAAATTAGAATGAATCCTGTAAATAAAATTTTACTTCTAACTATCCTAATAATTAATCATTCCTACGCAGATCTTGCTAACTCAGATTTTTCATTAGATGAGGATGGTTGGGCGTCTGGTAAATGGTCTACGGTTACTTCTAGTGATGGATTAGAATCTAGTAATCCTTATTTGCTTCTTAATGTTGATGAACAGCAAGGAAGAAAAAAACCAATAATTTACAATATAGATAGTCAATGGACTGGAAACTTAATTCAAAAAAATGCTGACCATGTAACCTTAGATATAAAAAATGATAGTCCATACTATAACTTGTATATGAGAGTTGCTGTTGGGGATGTATTGAATCCTATGGGAGGAACATGGTTTGTTTCTAAAGAATCTATCTTAATCAATACGGATTCAGTATGGACAAATATTTCTCTATCAATGTTAGAGGAAGACTTAGAAAAAGCTGGAAGTGCAGATGTGAATGGTTCAGCAGGGCCACTAACTTATCAAGAAGTCCTCTCAGATGTTTATGCAATTCGTATTATATCACAAACAGCAAATAAAAATGCCACAGCAGAAAATTTTTATGGAGATGTATTTATTGATAACATCCAAATGATTCCAGAACCTAATACAATAAGTATGATTGGTTTATCCTTAATAGGATTATTTTTAATGAAAAAAAATTAAGTAATATTAGTTTTAACCACCGCATCTAACATTACTTCATTATCAAAAATATAATACCCTTTAAAATAATTATTTGATAATAAATATGGAAACCATGTAATATCGTCTTCCCACATTTTATCATAAGGTATATCGTGTATTGAACACCAAAAAGGATTTGCTTCAATTGTTTCTTGCGGCATTCCTTCTAAATTATCTGCTCGATAAACATAACCATGAATAGTTAAGCCATCAGTAAATTGAAAAAAAAGTTCGCCAGCACATTGGATATTAACAGGCTCAACACAAACCTCTTCTAATGTCTCTCGTATAGCGCAATCATAGGGAGTCTCGTTTAATTCAATCTTACCACCTGGACCATTTATTTTTCCCTGACCTAATCCTGTTTTTTTATGAATAAGTAATACCTCTTCATCTTTTATAATAAACATTAAGGTAGCTCTAATTTTAGGATCCCAATTTTTCCAATCTATATCTTTAACACATAAATGCATAATTAATCTCAATCTTTAAATGTGGCTGTTACAAATGTATGGTCAGATGGTTTTTCTTTTTTCCTTGGTTCTAAATCAACATCACATGAAAGCACTTTCTTTGTTAAATTCTTTGTTGTTAATATATAATCAATACGCCAACCAATATTTTTTAAGACAGCATCTTTAACTCTATAGTCAAAAAATGAATATATTTGTTCCTCCGGATGAAATTTTCTTAATAAATCGTCAAATCCAAATTCACAAACATCTAAAAAAGCATCTTGTGCAAATTCATGATAACATGGATCATTTTTCTTTGTTTTATAATTTGATACATCCAATGGGGTTGAGGCTATATTCATATCACCAATCCACGCTACTGATTCAGTATTATTAAACTCTTTTTGAAATAGATTTTTTAATCTTTTATACCAACCTAATTTATATTTATACATAATATGATCAATACTTCGACCTTGGGGTATATATGTATTAATAATACTCAAATCAGAAAATTTTGCACAGATCAAACGAGTTTGATCCTTAGGTCCGCCATCATCAAAGCCATACGTAACTTCTTTTGCTTTTTCTTTAGAAATTAGCGCAACTCCATTATATGATTTTTCTCCTTTATAATACACATGGTAACCTAAATCTCTAATAATTTGCTCAGGAAAATCAGTATCTTGTACTTTTGTTTCTTGAATACCTAAAAAATCAGGTTTGTTATTTATAATCCAATCAGTAATTATTGGCATTCTAGAACGAATTGAATTTGCATTAAATGTAGAGATTTTCATTATGCTCATTGCTAATTTATTTATATTTAATTAAGTTAATAAAAGTTAATTTTTAAAAATTTAAGATAAACATTAAATATAGAATTTAAAAAGAAAAATTTATGAACGAAGATTCAACAAATAATTTTATTCATGAAATAATAGAATCTGATCTATCGTCAAAAAAAATAGATTCAGTTAAAACAAGATTCCCCCCAGAACCTAATGGATATCTTCATCTAGGTCATGCAAAAGCTATTCATCTAGATTTTGAAACTGCTAAAAAATATAATGGAGAATGTAATCTAAGATTTGACGATACCAATCCCTTAGCAGAAGATGAGAAATTTGTTGCTGCTATTCAAAAAGATATAAAGTGGTTGGGTTATGATTGGGGAAAAAATATCTTTTGGGCATCTAATTACTTTGATCAAATGTATGATTATGCTTTAAAACTAATACAACAAAATGATGCTTATGTCTGTGATCTTTCTATTGATCAATTTAAGGAATACAGAGGTGTTCCAACAAAACCAGGTAAATTACCTCCGGGAAGAAAAAGAAGTATTGAGGAAAATATTTCTCTTTTTAAGAAAATGAAGGCAGGTGGTTTTGATGATGGATCATATGTACTAAGGGCAAAAATTGATATGTCTTCTCCTAATCTACATTTACGAGATCCAGCAATTTATAGAATTCGACATACCTCTCATCATAATACAAAGAATAAATATTGTATTTATCCTATGTATGATTTTGCTCATTGCATTGAAGACTCTATTGAAGAAATTACGCATTCATTATGTACATTAGAATTTGAAGTTCATCGCCCTCTTTATGACTGGATAATAAATAAATTAGATATTTATAAGCCACAACAGATTGAATTTTCTAGATTGAATATGTCGTATATGATTATGAGCAAAAGACGACTACTTCAATTAATTGAAAATAATTTTGTAAATGATTGGGATGATCCTCGTCTTCCTACAATAAGTGGTTTAAGAAGACGCGGCTATACTGCAAATTCAATTAAAAAATTATGCGAAGCTGTTGGATGTACTAAATATGAAAGCATCACAGAAATAGAATTATTTGAAAATTTTGTTAGATCTGACCTTAATGAAACGTCCCCAAGAGCGATGGCTGTTCTTGATCCAATTAAATTAATCATTGAAAATTATCCTAAAGATAAGGTGGAGTATATTGATATTTCTAATCATCCACAAGACCCCTCCTTTGGATCTAGAAAAGTTCCTTTCTCAAAAGAATTATATATAGAGAGAAATGATTATCTGGATAATGCTCCAAATAAATTTAAACGATTTACTATTGGTCGGGAGGTTAGATTAAGAAGTGCCTACTGCGTAACCTGTACGAATGTTTTAAAAGATGATGATGGTAATGTTAATACAGTAATTTGCACTTATGATCCTTCTACAAAAGGGGTTAATCCGTCTGACGGAAGAAAAGTAAGAGGTATAGTTCATTGGGTATCAATTGCTCAGTCTTTTGATGCGGAAATTAGATTGTATGAAAGATTATTTAAATGTGAAAACCCAGCAGCTGTCTTTGATGATGATATTAAAGAAATTATAAATACAAATTCACTAAAAATTATAAATGCTAAAATCGAACCATCTTTAAAAGAAATTTTCACTGGTGATCGTTTTCAATTTGAAAGAATTGGTTATTTTTGTGCTGACGATGACTATACAATAGAAAAACCAATCTTTAATCAAACCATTAACCTTCGTGGAAAAAAATAATTTTCATATTTATTCTAAACTAAGAATTTCTTTATTACATTCTCAGCTTCAAAACGGATTTCATTGGAAATTTTATTATTTAATTCATCCATTATAACATTTAGTAATTCATCTCCTTTACAAACAATTACACCATTAATATTTGTAATAGGTTTTTCTAAATCTGATCCAAGAAAACATAAAATAGATTTTACAGATATTTGACCGCAATTCTTCTGATTAAGAAAATTAATTAATACATCTTCTTGTGCCTTAATTTGACTAATCGGTGATATCTTAATAAATTTATTATCAATTAATAATCCTCTTGGTGAAAAATCTACTGATCCAGTCCAATTTTTTGTTTCTATTATATAAATACCGGTTGGTCCTATTACAATATGATCTAAGTTATTATTATTTCCCTCTAATCGAATACCATTGAAAATAGAGTATTCAGAACTTAGAAAAGATAATTCATTAGAAACCCATTCTTCACCTTTTGCGCCTTTTAAATAATTTTTTAATCTTTGATGACCTCTAAGTAATAAAAAAGAACATATAATGGCAGTTGAAACGAGGATTATTCCTACTTCAGAAATTGAATGGGAAGGAGTTTTAATTATTGCTCTTAATGAGTACCCTAAAATAAAACTTATTATTAATAATGGCCAGAAAGCTTTTATTATACCAATTACAATCAAAGCATCCCCTGCTGATCCATAAACTTTAGCAAACGAACTTTTAATTTCTTTATAATCACTCATAATAAAAATTTGACAGAATTATAAACCTAAAACATCTTTCATTTTATATATTCCTGGATTTTGTTTTGTTATCCATTTTGCTGCCTCTAATGCACCTAAAGCAAAAACGTTTCTATCTGTTGCACGATGAGTGAACTCCAGCGTTTCTCCAGTTCCTGCAAATAAAACAGAGTGGTCGCCAATAATATCTCCACCACGAATTGCATGAAAACCGATTTCACTTTCTTTACGCTCTCCAATTAGTCCACTTCTACCATCTACTTTTGATTTTTCTAAATCTATTTTATAGCCTGAAGCTACTGATTCACCGAGCATCAATGCAGTTCCACTTGGAGCATCTTTTTTCTGATTATGATGCTTTTCACATATTTCAATATCATAGCCTTTATTTTTTAGCACCTTTGCAGTTGATTCAATAACATCGCAAAGTATGTTAATACCTAAACTCATATTTCCTGATATAACAATCGGAGTACTTTTACTTGTTTCATTTATAACATTTAGTTCATTATTATCTAATCCTGTTGTTCCGATTACCCATGCTGTATTCCATAACGCAATTCTTTCGGCATTACCTGATGTACTAACATGAGAAGAAAAATCAATTATCACATCGCTTTGGGAGCCGATTGCATTTAAGTCACTTGTTAAATTAATATTACATTTTTCGAGTCCTAACGTTTCTCCGACGTCCTTACCAAGATTATCTGCATCCCATAAATCAATTGCTCCAATTAAATCAAGTCCATCTATTTTCTTTTCAAGAATACAACGAATTAAAGATTGTCCCATTCTTCCTGCAGCACCTAAAATTACAACTTTTTTACTCATGTTAATACTCCTAGATCTTTCATTGTATTAAATAAAATATTCTTTCTTTCATCATTCATTTGACATAATGGTAAGCGATAGCATTCTTGTGATAACCCAATTAACGAGGAAGCATATTTAACAGGAATTGGATTTGTATCAATAAAGAGATCATTAAATAATTTTTTATAAATTTGATGAATTTCTATTGCTTCATCATCATTACGTTTTAATGCTGCACTAACCATTTTTATAACTTCTAAAGGTATAATATTTGATGCAACTGAAATAACACCACATGCACCAGCTCTAATCATTGGTACAGCAAGAATATCATCTCCAGATAAAATATCTAATGAGCATATATTTTTAATATCTTTTACTCTTTCTATAGAACCTGAGGCTTCTTTAATTGAGACTATATTTGGATGATTAGAAAGCTCTTTTATAACTGATATTGGTATTTCACAAGATGTTCTTCCTGGAACATTATATAATATAACAGGTACATTAATATCTGCAATTTTAGAAAAATGTTTAATTAATCCTTCGTCATTTGGTTTATTATAATAAGGGGTTACTTGCAATGTACCATCGATACCAAAAGATTTCGCAGCCATTGTTAATTCAATTGCTTCGGATGTAGAGTTTGCACCTGTTCCTGCTATAACTTTACATCTACCTTTTACAATTCTTACAACTTCTTCGATTACTTTTAGATGCTCTGATGTTCGTAATGTTGGTGATTCACCGGTTGTTCCAACAGGAACTAAACCGCTTATATTTGCTTCGATTTGCCTTTCAATTAGATTTTTTAAGACATCATAATCAATTGATCCATCTGGCTTAAATGGAGTAATTAATGCTGTATATGTACCAGAAAAATTCATTTATTCCTTTAGGTCTTAAAATCATTTACTTTATCGAAATCTAATGTTTTAAAATAATCATCTATGGTCTCTGCTCTTCTGATTTTTATTATATCTCTATTTTCACGTAAAAGAAGTTCAGCTGATTTTAATTTAGCATTATAATTAAAACCCATAGAATGTCCATGAGCACCAGAATCATGAATTATCATTAAATCATTAATATCAACTTTTGGAACTAAACGATCAATTGCAAATTTATCATTATTTTCACATAATGAACCGGTAATATCACATAAGAAATTACAATCCTCATCCTCTTTTCCAGCTACTGTAATATGATGATATGCACCATACATAGCTGGTCTCATTAAATTTGACATGCATGCATCAAGACCAACATAATTTTTATATGTTTCTTTTTTATGAAGTACACGGCTAACTAACCATCCATAAGGCCCTGTTATCATTCTTCCACATTCTAATCGAATAGATAATGGTGATAAATCTGTATTAGTTATATACCGATCGTATATTTTTTTTATTTCTTTACCTAGAGCTTCTAAATCAACGGGTTCTTCGTCTGGTAAATACGGAATACCTATTCCACCACCTAAATTCACAAATTCAAATGTAATTCCAAGATCAGATGATAATTCTTGAACTAATTTAAATAATAACTTAGCAGTATCTAAAAAATAATTTATATCTAACTCGTTAGAAGCTACCATTGTATGCAAACCAAATCGTTTGATACCTTTATCTCTCAATTTTCTATAACCTTCAAAGAGTTGCTCACGAGTAAAACCGTATTTAGCTTCTTCTGGCTTACCAATAATAACATTTCCGCCCTTTAATGAACCGGGATTATATCTACAACAAATTAAATCTGGTAGGCCAACATTCTCATCTAAATAATCAATATGAGAGATATCATCTAAATTAATAATTGCACCTAATTCTTTTGCTTTTTGATACTCATATGCGGGTGTATCATTTGATGTAAAAATAATATCTTCGCCTAAAATATCAACCTTCTCACATAACAGCATTTCAGGATATGAAGAACAATCACCACCAAAACCCTGACTTTTAAGTATTTTCAGAATATATGGATTAGGAGCCGCTTTAACTGCATAATATTCTTTAAAACCTTTATTCCATGAAAAAGCTTTATTTAATTTTTTAGCATTTTCGATTATAGCTTTTTCATCATAAATATAAAAAGGAGTAGGATATAATTTTGTTAAATCCTCTAATTCCTTTTTATTTAACGGAATTTCTTTTTTACTCATATTAATTCTCAATTATACATTAATTATACTATTGGAACAGTATATTAAATTTAACGAATAAATCTCTCACATTTATTCGTTATTTTATTCATATACTTACTGATACTACAATTAATAAGATAAACTATAAAATTTTTAGTTTCATCAACAATACATGATTAATAAAATATTAGGTTATTTATTACTACGTTTCTTCATTGAAGCTAAAACACGTAATCTAAGAGCATTTAATTTAATAAATCCAGTTGCATCGGATTGATTATATCCACCAGATTCATCAAAACTTACAAGTTCCGGATTATATAATGAAAATGGCGATCGTCTTCCGCATATATGAACAGCGCCCTTAAATAGTTTTAGTTTAACCTCACCTGTAACATTTATCTGACTTTGATATATAGATGCCTGAAGCATTTCTCTTTCTGGAGAGTACCAATAACCATTATAAACTAATTCAGCATATTTGGGTATTAAAGAGTCTCTTAAATGCATAACCTCTCTATCCATAGTGATAGATTCAAGTGCTCGATGAGCATGATGAATTATTGTTCCGCCCGGAGTTTCATAAACCCCTCTATCTTTCATTCCTGTATAACGATTTTCAACAATATCTATTCTACCAACAGCATGCTCACAACCAATCTGATTTAATTTAGATAATAAATCCGAAGGATTATATTCAACACCATTAATTGACCTAGGAATACCATCTTGAAAACCTAATATAATATCTTCTGGTTTATCTAAAGCATGAGATAATGGTTTTGTCATACACCACATTGACTCATCTGGTTCCTGCCATGGATCCTCTAGAACACCTCCCTCAAAACTAATATGTAATAAATTCCTATCTGTGCTATAAGGTTTCTCTGCAGAAACAGAACAAGGTATATTCCTCTTCTTTAGATAATTTATCATATCAATGCGACCTTCAAAGGAGAATTCATCTGGCATTCTCCAAGGTGCAATAATCTTAATGTCTGGGTTTAATGCATAAGCAGTTAATTCAAAACGAACTTGGTCATTTCCTTTTCCAGTAGCACCATGACAAATTGCCTCTGCA
>MDSV01211751.1_pt1 | contig 12204 bp, 11 predicted proteins | sample 810851 | NCBI WGS metagenome assembly MDSV01 (sample SAMN05326640, study PRJNA326480) | marine metagenome | isolation source: seawater | place: Atlantic Ocean: North East | collected 2012
ATGAAAAAATTAGATAAGTTCTGTAAGATGTTCTATTAAAAAGTATCCCTATGGATAAAATATAAGGTATAAGCATCATCATCCCCAATCTCTCATATTCCCAATTTAGGCCATTCATTAAAATAGACAGTGAAATAAAGCTATAATAAAATAAAGAAATATTTATTGGATTATCTGAGAGCTTTCTAAAGTAGAATGTTAAAATAACATAAACAATACTAATTAAAACAAAAGCAAATCTAAAATCACCATGTATTATTTTACTTGGCATACCAGCAATAAATTGATACTCGCGAATGTTTATAGAGAGAAAACAATAAGCACTGGTTAATAAAGTTAAACCAAATAAGAAGTGTATTAATAATTTACTTTTATGAGAGAATTTTTCTAATACTAAATTTATGAATACTGAAAAAAAAATAATAGTAATTAAAATAATTCCACTTTTATGCATAAATATTGCTGCAAAAGAAAAAATAATCATCCAAAAATACTTTTTTTGATAACTTGTAATTAAAACTAAAAACATAAAGGACATGGCCAGACCCTGCCTCATTGCATTACTTGTTGACATAATTATTGGCCATGTATGTAAAGAGATTAAATAAAGCAAAATCAAAAAAATTATTGAATAGTCTCTCTTAAACATAGAAAACTCCCGCAATAAAAAACCTACAGAAACTGAGAGTATAAATGTAACTATATGTACCCCTAAATGAGTATTCCAAACAGTAAAGGTAGCAACAAAATATCCATAACGATCAAAAATGCTTCCCCATACAAGATTAGATTTATAATAGGCTACATAAAAATCACTGCCATATCCATAAAATCCAGAACCAACTAAAAATGCAAAGGTTGTTGCGACAGATAATATGACAATGACAGATAAAAGTTTATAGTTATTTATAGATTGAGATTTGTCAAATGATGCAGCGACTGTCATTTTAAGATACTTTTATAAAGTTCAATATATTGTTTAGTTACAACTTCATTATCAAATGTTTTAATTATCTTCTGTCTAGCATTATCACAGAGTTCATCATAATTGGGAGCATCTAAAATATATTTTATACCATTTGCTAAATCTTCAATTTCAAATGGTTTTGCAAGGTAGCCATTTATCTTATGGTCAACTATATCTAATAATCCAGTAGCTCCAAAAGCAACTACAGGAGTTGCACAAGACATAGACTCAATAGCTACCTGGTTTAAAGTATCTGTTCGTGATGGCACTATCATCAAATCAACTGAGCTATAAAATAAACGCAAACTAATATCATCGTGAAAAAAACCTGAGTAATTAACAGGAAAATTAAAATCAATTGGATTTTTTGGCTTATTTTGTCCAAAAATAACTATTTGCAAACCCTTATCAAAATCTTTTAGATGCTTAATGGCCTCAAAAAGAAGATCAAAACCTTTATGATGTTCATTGTTTGCACCATGTGAGCCAAAAGCAATTAATATAGCTTCTTTTGGAAGGCCAAGTAGACTACGAGCTAAAGTTTTTTCAACTGGTTTCCAATCATTTGTGTTTAAACAGTTAGGAATTACAGTTATGGGCCAATTTTTCATAATAACACTATTCTTAGCACATTCAGCTAACCATTTACTTGGAACTACTATATTAAAATTTCTTTTCCAGTGCCTTAGTTTCCTTTTCCAAGTCCAACGATTAATATCAAATCCATTCTCATGCTCTGGGCGATTTTTTTTTGTATATCCATCTCTCCACCTTTCGTCCCAAGATACATGCTCGGCACCACAAAAAGCCCACATATCATGCAAAGTCCAGATTACTGGTTTTTCAATCAAACCTATGTCTTTAATTGACATCATCTCAGCCCCAACCCAATGAAGATGAGCAATATCAGTATCACTTTTATTAATTTTCTTGCTCCATGAAGAAGGAAGTATAGCTGGTGAGTGGAGTATACGATTTTGAGTTTTCATAACTTTTAGGAAAGGCCCAATAAGATGTCTACGTATTTGAGAAAATCCTTTGTTAAATTTTCCCTGTGGACCAACAACACTCAAATCACCCGAATTTGAAAAATTAACCCACATCGTAGAATTTAAATTCTCATTTAATAATGAAGTATGTATCCGGAATACAGCACGAGCAGCACCACCAGAAGTGTCAGCATTATTTATATGAATGACTTTCATAATGTTATTAGATAATTCCTCCTAGTACATGACTGCCATGAAAAAAACTATCAAAAATATTCTCAGCATCTTTTATGGAGTAAGTTCCATTTTTTACATTATACCAATTTTTTGCATTATTTTTGTTAATTATTTTATAAACTCTAGCATTGAAAAAGTTATGATTAATGCAAGATAAAATATAAGATCTATGATTTCCAGCATCACCCATAAACCATCTCCATTCATTTTCTTTTATTAAAATATTAATTTTTGGTAAGTTGTTATTACTCTTTAAAAAATTTTGTTTTATACTTTTATAAAGCTCTATCATTTGATTTACTTTACTTTCTAAAGATTTTAATGAGTACATTTCATTGATAATTGACTCTCTAGATTTATCATCAAATTCTAAGCCTTTAGAACTTCTATTTCTGAAAAAAATATATGGATACAGATTGAACTTTTCTTCAATATTTACGTTTTCCCATGGCATTACAATTGACCAAGCGGGATAGCCCTTTAAAGTAATATTATTTTCTAAATTCACAATATCTGCTGCACTTAAATTTTTTTCTCTCTCTAATTCTTTTAGCAAATTGCTAAAAATGATTTTATGATCAATACCTTCAGATATATTTTTACACAATTTCCCATAAGGGTCTTGATAAAGATTTTTGTCATAAGAAACACCTCTAATCGTCCTACCTAGGTGAAAAGGTACTGTTATTTTTGTGTAAGGTAAAAAGCGGAGTTTAGTTAATGAATTAACAAAACCTTTTAGTTCATGCTTATTTAGATTATTAAGAAAGAAGAATTGATTTAGAGTATCAATGAATATTAAAATTATTTCTTTTAGCTTTGACATGATAATATTTATTTAAAATTAATATTTATTTTGGTCTTTGAAAACAATCAAGAAATGAATTTGATGAATAATTTATAATATTTATGTTTCTCATTTTAGCTATTTTTGAAAGAAGATACATTTGATAAAAAGCACTCCATTGCTGATATAATCTGTTATGAAACATTTTTTTTGGCTCATTAGGATATTTAAATGTAGATTTTTTTTGTGCGTCAGTATTTTTATAAAAGTGAGATGCAGAGGAATAAAGATCATTAGTTTTTTGATCCACATAATACTCTTTAAATAGTGAAAAATCTGCTCCATAAATCTCAATATCTAGTTTTCTTCTATATATTGCATGCCAAAGCACCATAACGAGTCCATTAATAAAATTTGGAGTTGTAATATTATGGTTAATAGCAAATAGGTGTATAATCTCATTTTTGAATTCAACATTTACTGAATATGCTTTCAAAATTTTAATATTATTATTTTTAATCAAACGCCTCTTAACCCATTGAAAACCACTCTCAGGGCATATAAGGTTCATTTTCCAATCTACTTTTTCTAAACAATTAAATATTTTTTCATTATCTACTTTAAAATCATTATTGACATGCTGACTCCAATACATTCTATCTGTAAGAACATAATATTCGGGCTTTATGTTTAGAAAATATTTAGTTACTGCAAAATAATTTAAGACATACACCTCAGCGCTCCCTCTTTTTTTAAAAATTTTTTTGATATCTTTTTTAAGAGAGGGGCCATTTGCAATAATAATAGTTTTATTTAAACTTTGTTGACTCCAGCCCACTCCCTCAATTTTTTTATATTTAAAAATTAAATAGATAATAGCTAAGAATAAAAAAATTATATCAATCAAAAAATAAATTATTTTTTTCATAATGTATTTGGCATTATTTAACTATTTTCTAAAAAATTTTCTCTTATTCTATAAAATATATACCCTAACATACCTTTCGAAAAATAATTTAATATTATAATTGTAAAGCTAATTTTATTTTTTAATAAACTATGCATTTTCAATCTTTATCCTAACTAAATTCACAAAACACAAAAAATTATTTTGGGTATCTACTGAGTGCGCCTGATGTTCTATTATAATCATTTTTACTTTTTTTCTATCTTCTAAACTCTCATCTTGATTTGGATATATCATATATGTTAAAGTTGATAATTGTTATGGCTTAGCTTTTTAGCATGATATACGCCAATAAAGCCACCACCTATAACCATTACCTTTTTATCAATAAAAATTTCCATCAACACAATTTTTGTTAATTTGAAATTATTAATAGTTGTATATCATATGTGTATAATCAGGTACCATAAATTTTTAAGTGTAAAAAAAAAATTGATATAATAGAATTAGTTTTTAAAAATATTTTAAATAAATGATTTTAGTTAAACATTATAAAGATAACTTTGATATTATTTATTGATAAATTATGAAGGTAAATAAATCTCTAAAAATACTTGATTGCACACTGAGAGATGGTGGATATTATAATAATTGGTTTTTTAAAAAAGATTTAGTTCAAGATTATTTGACTTCTTGTAGTCAAAGTAAAATAGATTTTGTTGAGATAGGGTTTAGGTTTTTAAACAATAAAAAAGGATTAGGTCCTTACGCACAAACCACAGAAACAACATTGAATTCCTTAAATATTCCAAAAAATCTTAAATTAAGTACCATGATAAATGCCTCAGAATTTTATGGAAACGAAGAACAAACCAAAGAATTATTAAAAAAAGTTTTTATTAAAAAAAGATTATCTAAAATTTCTTTAGTAAGAATAGCAATAAATTTTAATGATTATACAAAAGGTGTTCATATAACTAAATTTTTAAAAAATTATGGTTATGAGGTAGGTTTTAACTTAATGCAATCTCATAATAAAAAAGAGGCTGATATTAAAAATGCTGTTATGAGAATAGTTTCTTGGGGCTCAGTAGATTATTTATACTACGCAGACTCAATAGGAGTTATGAATCCAGATTATATATTATTTATTTCCAATAATTTTATTTTAAATTCAAAAAAAACAAGAATTGGCATACATGCACATAATAATAAGTCATTAGCTTTAATAAATTCTCTCACTGCAATTTCAAAGGGTCTAAGTATAATTGATTGCACTATTCTTGGAATGGGAAGAGGTGCGGGTAATACTCCAACAGAAGCTTTATTACTTGAACTAGAGTCACTAGGATATAAATATAAATCTGCTGCAATATTGGATGTATTACATTATTTCAATAGTCTGCAAATTAAATATCAGTGGGGGCCCAATTTCTATTATCATTATGCAGCCATAAATAACATACACCCTACTTACATTCAAAATTTATTAGATGATAAAAGATATAACTTAGACCAAAGAAAGCTAGCTTTAAAAAGTTTGAAAGTGAGGGATACTAATTTTTTTTCAGAAGATAATTTAAAATCTGCAATATACAAAAGAAACATTTTTAAAGATAATTTTAATGCAAGCAATTTCTTTAAGAATAAAAATATTTGTATTCTAGCATCTGGACCTTCAGGTGAAAAATTATCTAATCAAGTTACTAATTATATAAAAAAAAATAAACCAATTGTTTTATCATTAAATATAAACCAATTTATATCATCAAAATATATTGATTATTATGTATCCAGTTATGAGTATAGGGTTTTTTTTGATTCACAAATTTTTAATAAAATGAATAAACGAATTATCATGCCTTATAGTTTATTTAAAAAACATTTAGATAATCCTATAAATAATGATTTTCTAATTGATTATGGTTTAAGAATTAAGAGCAAAGCTTTTAATGTTTTTGATAGATATTGTGAGTTGGACAGCCCATTAGCCATAGCATACGCACTTGCATTTTGCTCAATTGGTTCAGCTAAATCAATAAATTTAGCATTTGTAGATGGTTATGTGGGAGATGATCTCAAAAATTCAGAAATAATTAACTGTATTAGTAAATTTAAAAATAAAAATCAAAAAATTAAATTAAAGTTTTTAACACCATCTTTTATTGAAAATTGAAACTTAAATATATAGTAATTATCCCTGCTCGATTAAAATCAACTAGGTTACCTAACAAGCCATTGATAATGTTAAAAGGCAAGCCATTGATATATTGGACATGGAAAAATTGTACAAAAGTAGTTCCTAAAAACCTAATTTATATTGCTACTGATAGTAAAGAAATACACATATCTTGCAAAAAATATGGCATTCAAAGTATAAACACCAGTCAAAAACATCTTACTGGGACAGATAGAATAGCTGAGGCAGTTAAAAAATTAGACTCCGAATTAATTATTAATATTCAAGGGGATGAACCTTTTATAAAGCCTAAAGACATCAAATCATTTATAAATTTTGCCTTAAAAAATAAAAAAAATGTAACCAATGCTTATACCTTAATAAAAAATAGAAAAAAAAATAATAATTTAAATATTCCAAAATTAGTTTTATCTAAAAATAATAAACTATTATATATGTCAAGATCTTTAGTGCCTGGATCTAAAAATAATATGAAAATTATCAAGATATTTAAACAAGTATGTATATATGGTTTTCCCAAAGATATTCTTTTAAAAATTTATGGACTCAAAAAAACTAAAGCAAAATTAGAAAAAATCGAGGATATTGAAATTTTGAGAGTTATTGAAAATGATATATCTGTAAAAATGTATAAAGTAAGTGATAATGTTTTAGCAATTGATACAAAGTCTGATTTAAATTTGGCTAGAAAAATATTAAGGTGAATTTATATCAAATCTTATTAAATTATCAGCATATCATATTTGATTGTGATGGTGTTATTCTTGACTCTAATGAGATCAAAACCAATGGTTTTAAAAAACTATTCCAGAACCATCCTAAGTATCTTATAGATAAAATAGTTAATTATCACAAGAATAATGGTGGTAAATCTCGTTATATGAAAATCAAATATTTTTATGAAAATCTCTTAAAAAGAAAATTAAGTGAAAAAGATTTAATAAGCCAAGCTACAAAATATGGCAAAATTACATTAAATGATCTTAAAGAGTCAGATTTAATACCTGGTTTGTTAAAATTGTTAAAATTTTTAAAAAAAAATAATAAAAGTTTGTACGTTGTATCAGGATCTGATGAAAAAGACCTAATCAAAATTTTAAAATATAAGAAAATAGACTCATTCTTTAAAAAAATAAAAGGTAGCCCAAAAGATAAAATTGAAAATTTAAAAAATATATTACCATTAGTATCAAAGAGAAAAAAATCAGTCTATATTGGTGACTCAGAATATGACTATAACTCTAGTAGTGCGATAGGATTAAATTTTATTTATATTTCTGGCTACTCAGAGTGGAAAGTAGAAAAAAGCTTTCTAAGAACTAATGAGATTTCTTTCTTTGAGAACTTTGCTCTCCATTAGTGAAAATAGTTATATGATTACAGAATATAATTTTCAGATTACTAAAAATATTACTTTGATCAATTATTAATATTTTTTAACATATTGTTTTTATTAATTATGTCATTAAAGAACCCTTCTTCAATCACCTGGCCTTTATCTAGCTTAAAAATTATGTCACAGTTTTTAACAGTATCTAAACGGTGAGCAATTAAAATAATGGTAATATCTTTGTTAAAATTGTTTACAGCCTCCATTACTGCTTTTTCAGTTTGGATATCCAAAGAACTTGTCGCTTCATCTAAAATTAGTACTTTTGGATTATGATAAAGTGCTCTTGCTAATCCAATACGTTGCCTTTGACCACCTGACAACCTAACTCCCCTCTCACCAATTATTGTCTTATACTTATTTGGTAGATCATTTATGATAAACTCATGTAATTTTGCAATTCTTGCAGCTTTTTCTAATGAGTCTTTCTTAATATCTTTTGTATCAACACCAAGTGCTATATTAGCCTCAATACTATCGTCGAGTAAATAAATACTCTGAGGAACATAACCTATTGAACGTTGCCAAGATCTATGATTATTTTTTGTTATAATTTTTTCATCGACTTCTAAAGTACCTTTTTGGGCCTCTAATAAGCCTAAAATTATATCTATCAAAGTTGTCTTGCCGCTACCTGTAACTCCTACAAAGCCAACTTTAGACTTGGCAGGGATTGTTATATTAATATTTTGAAGCGCTCTCCTTGAAGAATTAGGATAATTAAAATGAAGGTCTTTAAGAGTTATTGATTTGTTGAGTTTAATATCATCTTCTGGATCATGATTACTATTGTGCAGCTTAAGATCATTAAGATCTTCATATATTTTATCAACTGCTGGACCTACAAAAGATAACTGAGTAAAAGATACATAAATCTGCTGAAGTGCTGGCATTAAACGATATCCAGCAAAAACATATAAAGTAAGTATAGGTAAAGCTGAGTTAAAACCTCCTCTTTCTGATATAAAATAAAGTATCATTAATAATACACCTCCAAAAGCAATTGCTTCTAAAATAAATCGTGGTAGTGCAGCAATAACTTCTGTAGTGGCTTGAGTTTTAGCGAATTTCTCAGAAGCATTTGCAAATAATTTAATATAAATATGCTCTAAACGTCCAATTTTTATTTCTTTGACAGCACCAAAGGACTCACTCACCACTGTAAAACGTAATTGATTATTTTTTAATCTTACATCTCCCATCTGAATGAGTTTTCTGCGCATCGTAAGAAAAATAATTAAGTACGCTCCGCCAAGTGAAAGACCTACTATAAAAGCGAGCTTTGGCTCTGCAATAATTAATAGAAAAATTATTGCAATTGCAATCATACTTTTTGCTATCAATTCAATTAACGGATTTAAACCGCTTACTATAGATTGTTGTACTTCTGATAAAATTGTTTTACCTAGATCGGCACTATGACGAGATAAAAACCAACTATATGGTTGATTTAAGTACCCCTCTATCAATCTCTTACCGATAGTAAATTCTCTCATTTGAATAAATCGTACTTGTACGTAAATTGTTAGCATTTTGAAAGCAAGTGAGGTGATTAGAAATATAAATACAATGACACCTAAAAAAAAAATAAACTCTTGATTATTTTCAACATTTAATATGCTTGAAGCTTCATATAAATCTTTTAAAAAAAAATTAGTTTCTATTAGATCTGGATTAGAAAGGACCGCCATAAAAGGCAGTATGGATGCTACTCCCATAGTATCTAAAAAAGCCATTATAATAATCATGATAAGCAATAACCCTGCGCGTTTACGTTCATTGGGACTTAGTAAAAATAATAATTTTTTAACTGTTTGCATTAAATATTAAGATATTCTTGATAGGTTTTTTTTAACCCTTCCTTTAAATCTATCTTTGGCTTAAATCCCAAACTATTAATTAAATTACTATTTAACAATTTTCTAGGAGCTCCATCAGGTTTGCTAGGGTCAAAATTTATGTCACCTTTATAACCCACAACATCTTTTATAATTTTAGCAAGTTCTTTTATGGTAAGGTCCTCACCACTTCCAACATTAATATGACTACACATAGATGATGTATGATCATCATATTTTTTTTTATCAAGATTCATGATATGAACAGATGCTCTAGCCATATCATCTACATATAAAAATTCACGTTTCGGTTTTCCTGTGCCCCAGATAGTTACAGAAGATAAATTATTAATTTTTGCTTTATGAAAACGATTAATTAAGCCAGGTATCACATGACTATTTTCAGGATGGTAATTATCTCCTGGTCCATATAAATTGCTTGGCATTATAGATCTGTAATCAACACCATGGCTTTTGCTAAATTGACGATTGTAGCTTTCACACATTTTAATACCTGCTATTTTTGAAATAGCATATGGTTCATTAGTAGGTTCTAACTTACCAGTTAATAACTCTCTCTCACTAATAGGTTGGTTAGCATTTTTAGGATATATACAACTTGATCCTAAGAATAATAATTTTTTTGTGCCACCTAAAAAAGCACTGTTAATAACATTAGTTTGAATCATGAGATTTTCAAAAATAAAATCAGCTGGGTAAACACTATTTGATTGAATACCTCCAACTTTAGCACCAGCAAGATACACTTGATCTATTTTTTGATTTTTAAAAAAATAATTTACATCTTTTTGATTAAGTAAATTGAGTTCATTTTTATCTTTTTTAATAATTTCGACATCCATTTTTTTTAAAAAACGGACTAAAGAAGATCCAACCATTCCTTTGTGACCTGCAACAAAAATTTTCATTAATTATTTTATTTCCACAGTTTAAAATATTAACTTGTTATTTTAATCATCTCGTCAATTAACTTATCAATATTGTATTCTGGTTTCCAATTTAACTCTTTTATAACTTTTTGAGGATCTCCTTTAAGAGAGTCTACCTCTGAGGGTCTTATGTACCTTTGATCAATTTCAATAATTACCTTATTATTATAATAACCTTTTTCTTTTAGTCTTTGTCCTTTCCAGACAATAGACATATTTAATTTTTTTGCAGATATATTTATAAAATCTTTAACCGTGTATTGGATACCAGTGGCAATTACGTAATCTTTAGGTTTCTTTTGTTGTAACATTGACCACATTGCTCTCACATAATCTTTCGCATGCCCCCAATCTCTTTTGGAATATAGATTACCTAAATATAATTTTTTTTGTTTTTTGTATTTAATATTAATTAGCCCTTTTATTATTTTTTGTGTAACAAATGTCTCACCTCTTAGAGGGCTCTCATGATTAAATAATATTCCATTACAGGCATATATTTTATATGCCTCTCTATAGTTAACAGTCATCCAATGCGCTGATAGCTTAGATACAGCATAAGGGCTTCTTGGGTAAAAGGGTGTTTTTTCACTTTGAGGAGGGGGACTTGCACCAAACATTTCTGAGGTACCAGCTTGATAGTACCTTATTTTAGGATTTATATTTTTAATAGCTTCCAATATTCTTAATGTTCCAATAGAATTTACATTCATCGTATACTCTGGCAATTCAAATGAAACTGCAACATGTGACTGTGCAGCAAGGTTATATATTTCAGTAGGTTTTATTTTTCTTATAAGTTCATGAGTAGATTGACCATCAGTAAGATCTCCATAATGTAAAAAAAATTTTTTTGCTTCATGAACATCTTCATAAATATCGTCAATTCGTTTTGTATTTAATGATGAGCTTCTTCGCTTAATACCATGTACTTTGTAACCTTTTTTTAAAAGAAACCTAGATAAGTAGGAACCATCCTGACCAGTAACACCAAATATGAGGGCAGTGTTATTCTTTCGAGGTTTCATATTATACTGTTTATCTTTAGATGATTAGTTTAATTATATCTTAATGTGGTAAATATATATAATAAAATACTACTTTTTCTCTAAATAAATTGATTTCGAAGGAAATGCAAAAGAGCTTTGATTGTTTTCAACAATCTCTTTAATTGCAAAGGTAAGATCCTCTTTAATTTTTAAGTATCTCTCCCAATCATTTGTGTTAGTAAAAGTATTAATTAATATATCAATACTACTATCATTAAATTTCTCAACTCTCACATTTAATTGGTAAGAGTCGTTAACAATAAAATCATCACTATTACGAATTGAGTTATCAATATTATTACAAATGTCCTTTAATTGTTTGATAGAAGTATCGTAGGTAAGTCCGATAACCCATCTGATACGACGGTATTTACGTTCAGAAAAATTTACAATTGATGTATCAGAAAAAACATAATTTGGGATTGAGGTTGGTGTTGAGTCAAATTGTCGAATTAACGTAGATCTAAAACCAATATGCTCAACAATGCCCATCGCATGACCTGGAACTTCTATCACATCATTCAGTACAAATCTTTTTTCTAAAATAATCATAATTCCTGATATTAAATTTTTAAATAGATCCTGTGCTCCAAGAGCAACAGCAACACCGAAAAGCCCTAATCCTGCAATTACTGGGCCAATTTTTATTCCCCACGTCTCTAATACTGCAACTGTTCCTAAAAAAACTATTAAATACTTTAAGGATCTTGTGAGCCATAAAACTAGTGCCTTTGACAACAGTTCTTCAAGTTTTTTAAATGCCTGTGATAATGGCGCCAATGATTGATGCAAAAGCCAAAAGATAAAAATTGTCATAAGTGTCTGATTAATTTTCTCCAGTAATAAACCAAGCTGGGTATTGGAACTTACAAAAAGTCCTATTAAGACAA
>MDSV01188581.1_pt1 | contig 12203 bp, 12 predicted proteins | sample 810851 | NCBI WGS metagenome assembly MDSV01 (sample SAMN05326640, study PRJNA326480) | marine metagenome | isolation source: seawater | place: Atlantic Ocean: North East | collected 2012
ACGTTGATAGGCTGGATGTGGAAGCGCAGTAATGCGTGCAGCTGACCAGTACTAATAGCTCAATTGGCTTGATTTATGCACTGAAAAAAATTTTTTTAATATTGATATTAAGACAAATTAAATGCTAATTCATTAATGAACACTATATTTATTTGTCAACAAATAATAAAAATTTATAAAAAGATAAATTTGATCCTTATGTAAGAAGACTTAGAAAGAAACAAAATATTTTGGTAAAAGATATTTTGTAAAAAAATTATCAATGATTTTAAATTTTTTTATAATTTTTAACCAAATTAAGTTAAAAGTTTTTTAACAAAAAAATAAAATTTATTATTTACCTTTTTATTTAATTTATGGTCGTAATATTTTCTTAAATTACTTACAATTTCATTATGAAACTTTTTTTTATATAAATTGTTATTTTTAATATTTTTTAATATTTCTCTTTTAAGATCAGCAAAGTTTGAGGTTAAATTACCTGGTAGATCTGTTTTATAATTTTCTAAGAAAGATGTGTGTTTAATATATTTATTGTAATCAGGAAAAATAAATATTTGTGGTTTTTTTAGCACACAAAACTCGGTGGAAGTCGTAGAGCAATCATTTAAAAGAATATCAACGAATTTTAAAAAATAAGTTGTATCATATGTTGGATACATTTTTTTATTAATTAGTTTTAAATTACTAAGTTTTAAATTCTCGAATTTATACATATCTTCAGGCCCTAATGGATGAAAAGAAATAAAAAAAATAATACTATTTTTTTTTAAAAAATTATTAAATTTTTTTAAATTAAAATTTTTCAAGCCAAATAATGGAAAATTATATTTATAAGGTCTCCATGTGGGCGTATATAAAATAATTTTTTTATAATCATAGTTACCCAAAATTGTAGATGGCAAAACTTGGTGTTTACCACTTTTAGTTAAATTTTCTATTCTAGGATAACCAAAATTAATAAATTTATTTTTATTTAACTTATAATTCTCAATTCCAATTTTTTTAATCGTAAAATTTGAAGTAAAATTTATATAATCAAACTTATCATAATTTTCATAGTTATTAGTTCCTATATATTTCTGAATAACAACTTTATTTCCAGCTCCATGACCTAAATGAATTTTAATTACATTTTTACTGTTTAAAAAGCCAAAACAATCAAAATAATCACTACCAGAGCTAAAAACTATTTTAGTTTTTAAAACGATATAAGAAATTTTAAAGATATTTGAAAAACTAATGTAATTTAAATTATTAATCTGAAGGTGTTTTTTAATTTTATTATTTTCTGTCTTCCAAAAAACTTTCAGTTGTCTTTTTGAAAAATCCTCAAATAAATATCTTGAATTATCGTTGAATGGGCTATCGTCACTTGAGGAAAAAATAATACAATCCTTTTTAATGCCAAATAAGGTAAAAAAGAAATTAGATAATCTTAGAAAAAATATAAAGCAATATTTGATCAAAATCTTAAACATTAAGGCAATATAAATATAAATAATCCTTTAAAAAGTTAAATTTATCTTAATTGAAATATATTTTTTTAATTTGTTATTACTTATAAGTTAAGCTTTGATATATAAATTTCTTAAAATTTTATGAAAAAAGTGATTATTTTTGATGTAAATCCTCTATATCATGAATATATTTTAAAAGATTGTAGCTTAAATCTATACTTAATTCACGATTTAAGTTCACTTCAAAAAAAATCAATTTTAAATTTCATTTTTACAAAATTAAAAAGACTTTTACTTTATTTAAAATTTTTTATCTTAATAAAATTTTTAGGAGTAAAATTAGTAATCTGCACAATATATAATTCTTTATTTATTTCAAAGATGATAGATCGTTATCCAAAAGTAAATTTTATGGTAATTCAACATTACACAACATTTGAACATGAGCAAAAAAATGTAAAAAGATTAAACCTTGGAAACTTTTTTTGTTTTGGTGAGAGTCAAAAAAAATTAATACAAAAAAAGCATAATATTAAAAATATTAATTTAATAGGATCTCCAACTTTCTCTATTTTCAAAGAAGTAAAACCCCAAAATATTCAAAAAAAATTTAATATTTGTTACATTTCACAATGGACACCAAATTCATTAATAAATAAAGGCAATTTGAAAGATCCAAAAATTACAAATATCCTTAAGTTGGAAAATAATCTTAAACAATTTCTTAAAAAGTATAATCATAGTATTGTTTTTGCGTTAAGATCTTTCAATAAAGATCAAGAATATCAATATTTTAATTTAAATTTTGGAAATAGAGGTGAAATTCATATTAGAAAAAATTATTTTGACACTTATGAATTAATAGAAAAATCTGACGTAACTTTAACTGGATGGTCTACATGTGCTTATGAAGCTTTTGCTGATAATAATAAAGTATTATTTAACCCTTATAAATCAAAAGAGCTTCAACTTTTTAGTAATGATCTATGTACAATTGAAGATGATAATTTTGATGTTTTTGAAAATAAATTAAATAAACTTTTGAACTTAAATAAAGATGAGTTTTATAAAAAAACATCACAAGATCAAAATAACATTATTGATAAAAGTTGTTTGCAAAATGCTCATTTAAAGGTAAAAGATAAAATTAACGATTTAGCCTAAAATGACTTTTATATATTTTTTAGACTCCAATAATTATAAAAATTTGATATTTAAATTTCAAAATATTATTTTAAATTCTAATAATATTTACAATACAGATAAAAAAATTATCAATATAATTAAAGAGAAGTTAAGTTGAATTCATTTTATATTTGTTCAGAAACTGAAAAAAAAAATATAATAAACTTTAAATTATATAAATTTGGAAAAAGTAATTTATATACAAATTTTTCTCCAAATATTTATTCTAAAAATGATAAAAGAATTTTCTTTTATGGAGATTTAACTGGTATTTATGAGGATAATAAGCTTAAAAAAATTTCTTTTGAAAAGTTTTTTATAAAATTAACTAATGCAAGGGATATAAATAAATTTCTTGAATCTATAGAGGGAAGATTTTTAATTTTTTATAATAGTAAAGATTTTAGTAAAATTTTTTTAGATAAATTCTCAAAATATGATGTTTTTTATTTTAAAAATTCTAAAAAATTTGAAGTATCAAATAATCTTAAATTAATTATTTCAAATTTTAAAAATAAATTAAATTTAGATAATACTTCAATTTCACATATGTTAAATGTTCTTGGTAGTAGACCACCAAAAAAATCTACAATATTTGAAAATATAAATAGGCTTGGAGTAAATGAGTCTATAGATTTAAAAACTTCTAAATTAGTTTTTAAAGAATTTTATCCAAATTATAATCAGGATTATGGGTATCAAAAAATAGATGAATATTATGAAATAATGGAAAATTATATAAAGAACTTTTCAAAAGACAATAACGCAACAATTTTTATGTCGTCTGGATTTGATAGCTCTTTTTTAGGTTCTGTGACACAAAAAGTTTTAGGAAAAAAAAAAACAAACGGTGTAAATTTAAAACTTAAATATTCTGAGAGAAGTGGTGTCTACAATAAATTTGAAGTACAAAAAGTAAAAAAAATAGCAGATTTTTTAGGCATAGATATTTATTTTGATGAAATTAATTTAAATACAAAATTTCACAAGTATGCTGAAGAGACATCTGATATTTCAAGCTCTAGAATGTTGCCAATGACGTTGGCGTTAATAATGCACAATCAACTCTCAAAATTATGCTCAAAGAAAATAAATTCAGAAACACTATTATCTGGTGAGATCTCTGATGGTGCACATAATTTTGGATTTGCTCAATATGCAAATTTTTTTAATCACGAAGACAATGGCTTTAGAGAATATGTTGATAAAATGTATAATTATATTTATTCACCATCTTTCTTTCAAAAACTTTTAAATGGGAAATTTGAAAATGATGAAATATTTAAATTTTTAATTAATAGTAAAAAATTTTCAGGTCTAGAATTAAAAAAACCCAAGGACATTAATGATGCTAAAAATATTATCTTTAACGCTTTGTTTTTAACTGACTCAAGATTTCCATTTGTTAATAATCAATCTAAAATTTTAAAAAATAATTCAAAAAAAAAAATAGATAATTATTTTTATAAAAATTATTTTAATATTAAAAATTTTAAAAACTCTAAACAACTTTATTCATGCTACTTACATTTGTATAATTCATTCCATTGGCAAGCTGGAACGGTGGTGACAATGTATGAATTACCGGAAATTTATAATTTAAAAATGTCAATGCCATTTTGGAATATAAAAATTCAGGATTATTTGTCTAAAATGCCTGAAAATTGGGGAAGAGGTTTAGAAACGCGAACCTTAAAGTATCCTCTAAAAGAAAATTTATTTAAGAAATTTAATATAACAAAAGTATTAGAAATAGGCCCACATTCATATCAGTATGATGTTAATAAATTTAGCAATGTATTTTTAGAAGTTCTTTTAAGCAAAAGTGCTAGAGATTATATTATCAATACTTTTGAATTATATAATCCTTCTGATTACTTATCACCTAATGTTTTTAATATAAATTTTGTTAATAGATTGATTAAAGAATTTAAAAATAAAAATTTTCTTGAACATAACTCTTCTTTAATTTATAGATTATTTGTTTTAAGCAACATGTTAAAAGGATTAAAATATTAACGTGAAATTAGTAAGTTTTATATGTTCAGGTCAAATTAGAATGGCAAGAACTTATTTAAGATGGACAATTGATGATTTGTCAAAAAAAACTAATATACCTTGGGCAAGACTTCAGCACATAGAAAAATCAGATCAATTAGATGAGTCATTAAACGAAAAGTTAACTATAATCAAAAAAGTTTTCGAGGATAATGGTATTTTTTTTCAAGAGGAAGATGACCAATTTGAAAAATCAATAAGAATTAAAAAACAATTATAACTTGTTTTAAGTAACATATATTATATAAATTTAATTATGAAGAGACTATTTTCAGCTCCAACAACAGTAAACTTAGAACTCACAGAAATATGCAATGTAAAATGTCGTCATTGCTATAATCCCTGGAGAGATGAATCAATGGGCGTTAACTCAATAGATGAAAAAAAACTTGATAGAATTATAAGTCAGTTTAATGATGCTAAGGTATTTCATGTTATCCTCACAGGTGGAGAGCCTATGTCAAATTTTGACATTTTATTAATTGCATTAAAAAAACTAAAAGAAAATAATATTAGTGTTAGTTGTAATAGTAATTTAATTTTATGTGATGATAAAAAAGCAAAAGCACTAAGTGAAGCTGGTCTTGATCATATTTTAACTAGCTTTCCCTCATTAGACCCAGTTGTAAATGACTATATTATGCAATCAAAAAATTCTTTGAATAAGATAATTGAGGGAATAAAAGCTTGTGTAAGAAATGATATAAGAGTCAGTGTAAACATGGTAATTACAAGGTCTAATAAAAAGCAAGTATATGAAACTGGAAAGTTCGCAGCCGAGTTAGGTGCAACCAAGTTTTTTTTAACTAGAGCAGTCCCTCCTACATACTCTCAAAATATAAAATTGGATGAGAGTAATCCTTATTTTATTACCAAAGAAGAAACAAAAAAGACACTTGATGATGCAATAAGAGTAAAAAACGAATTTGGAATGAGAATTGGATCATTGGTTAGTTACCCGTTATGTTTTTTGGAGGATTTGGAAAAATATAAAGATTTTGTTGGAAGAGGATGTCCATCTCAAAGTGGTCATAGAATGAGTATAAACGCTAATGGTGACTTACACGTTTGCGTTCATGAAGAAGAGAATTATGGAAATATTTTAAAAAGCTCAATTCACGAAGTTTATCAAAACAACATGAGGAAATGGCATAATGGTCAGATGGTTTATAAAGGTTGTGAGGGGTGTGAATATATAGATATGTGTTCATCTGGATGTCAAATGGTATCAGTTGGTTTTAATGGTGAGACCGCCTCGAAAGATCCACTTTATGTTGGGCCTAATAATGTAAAAAAACACTATAATCTAGAAGATGACGTGAAAATTGATGAAATTAAGAAAAATATCAACTCCCAAGGTGAGTTTAAAGTTCTTAATACTTTGAGGTTTAGGCAGGAGGATGGTTTTTATCTAATAAATATAAGATGGGGAAATTCAATAACAGTTAATAACGAAGTTGCTGAATTTATTTTAAAATACTATGAAAATGGTCAAAAGTTCACATTAAATGACTTTCCAAATAAAGATAATTTTTGGTTTTTAAATTTATACCTTAAGGGAATATTTGTGTCAGATGAAATAAATCATAATGCAGATGTTTACATGCAAGGTGTAAGCGCAAATGTTGAGCATCTCCCAAATCTAGACTAAATAATAATAAAAATGTCAGGAAATTATAAAACGCTCTTGAAAAAAGAGGCTAAAGCTTTTGACAAACAAATCAAAAAAAGAGTCAAAATAGGCTTTGTTCCAGATTTGAGAAAAAATAAATTTTTAAAGAATTTTTATAATAATATTTGGAGAGAAAAAAAGTTTGTTCAAATACATTGGGGTCAGATAATTAATCAAATTATAAATTTGTCGAAAAAAAATGGTAAAAATGTTTTAGAAATTGGTTGTGGATCTGGATTTTTATGTTTGGAACTTGCAAGAAATAAACTTGATGTAACTGGAATTGATGTATCTTCAAAGTCTATTAAATCAGCAAAAGAGTATAAAAATAAAATAAACGAAAAATTAAATTTAGATTATTTTGCTATGGATGCAAATGATGTTGTTAAATTTAAAAAAAAATACAATTCAATAATTTTTTTTAGAACTTTACATCATTTTAAAGACTATAAAAAAATAATAAATATAAGTCATAAAATTTTAGAAAAAAATGGACAATTGATAATATTTGAGCCATTTAGAAAAAATTTTTCCATTGAGGCAGCAACATATTCATTTTTAATAAGAAATTTAGTTGACAACTTTTCAGGAAAAAAAAATAAAAGCAACTTTAGTATTAATTCTATACACAAAGAAGTGAATAGTATTTATTATGAATACAAATATGAAACAAAATCCAAAAAGAAAAAACAGTCTCCTTTTGACAACTCTATTGACGATATTGGTAAAGTAAAAAAAGCTCTTAAAAAATTTAAAAAAGTAAAAGTTACACCATTAGACACTATTTCTGATAAAATCCTAGGAGGTTTGAGAGGCAAAAGAAGACACGAAATTGCAACTCTTATAAAATTATTTGATAGCTATCTAAATAAAATAAATATACTTAAAGCTACTAACTATATTATTGTTGCTAAGAAAAATTAAGTTTGAGAATATTTTTTGCAACTTTTAAATCATTAAGATTATCAATTTCAATTGATCTATATTCTGGAAATTCAAAATAGCCAACTTTACCAAACATTCTATTTTTGTATTTTATAAAACCATTTTTTTTAAAAATATAAAATGCACCATTCTCACAAACATATTTTTTATTTTTTTGCCTCATAGGTCTTTTTTTAATATTATAATTAATTGGTAAACAAATATTTTTTTTCTTTATCCAAAAAAATTTTTTAGTTGAATATGCAGAAAACATACAATCTAATTTACTATGCTTGAATTTTTTTAGTGAGTTAACTAAATCATATGGTTTTGTAAATTGAGAAGTAGTTTGCATTAGATAAATTAAATCATAATTTTTAAATTTATCCAACACTTCATTAATTATTATTTCTGAAGGAGATTGAGCGTAAGAACTTTTTTTTGATCGTTTAAAAAAATTTAAAGTTTTGTGATTTGTATATTTTTTTATAATTTTTTTGTAATATTCAGAGTCATAAGCAATTACAATGTCTTTAAATATTTTTGAATTGATTGCACACTCAGTCGTGTTTACAACTAAAGGTTTATTGTTGAATTTGAGTATATTTTTATTTTTAAGTCCCTTGCTATTTGATCTTATTGGAATTATGCATAGTATGTTTTTCATTTAACTGTATATTTACATTATGATTTATAAAAAACCAATAATAGTTGCTGAAATAGGCTGTAATCACAAAGGAGATTTTAAGATTGCAAAAAAAATGATTAAAGTTGCAGCTGAAACTGGAGCCACATATGTAAAATTTCAAAAAAGAGATAATCAATATCTTTTGAAAGAAGATTATTATAAGCCCCATCCAAATCCCATTAATTCTTATGGTAAAAATTATGGTGAACACAGAGAATTCTTAGAATTTTCAATACAACAACACGAAAAACTTTACGCAGAATGTAAAAAAAACAAAATTAAGTATGCCACATCAGTTTGGGAAAAGAAATCTGCTGAAAGCATAATTAATTCAAATATAAATTTAGACTACATTAAAGTACCTTCTGCATGTAATTTAGATTTTGAACTTTTAGAAATTCTTTGTAAAAAATTTAAAAAAAAAATTCATTTATCTTTAGGAATGACAACCAGAAACGAAACAAAAAAAATTTTTGATTTTTTTAAAAAATTTAAAAGACATAAAGATCTTGTATTTTATTCTTGTACATCCACATATCCTTCTGAATTTAAAGACGTTTGTTTGTTGGAAATATTAAGATTAAAGAAAGAATTTAATAAAAAAGTTGATAACATCTCTTTTTCAGGACATCATAAAGGCATAGCCATAGATGTTTCAGCTTTTACTCTAGGTGCTGAATATATTGAGAGGCATTTTACTTTAGATCGTACATGGAAAGGAACTGATCATGCAGCCTCCTTGGAACCAGATGGTTTGAGAAAATTAACAAGAGATCTTAATAAAGTCTATGAAGCATTAAAGTACAAAAGAAATATTCTTAATTCTGAATTATATCAAAGAAAAAAGTTAAAAAGAATAAATTACTAACTATAATTTTCTTAAATTAATATTTGATTTAATTAAATTTAATCTAAGATTCTTAAGACCGTCTCCTATAAAATTGAATAGATTTCCTGTAGAGATACCCGATATATTTTTTTGATTAAAACATTCAACAAAATGTTGATACTTTGCTGCTCCACCACCAACAACATAAGGTAATTTATTATCTATATATTTATAGATTTCATTATCGATACCAAAGCCAGTACCGTCGCGATCAATGTTGTTTAGAAAAATTTCACCAAATTTTAATTTTTTAGCTAGGTTTATATGTTTTTTAATTTCTAGATATTTAGTTTCACCATTGTTTACATAAGTTATAAAATCACTGTTAATTTTTTTATAATCTATTGAACAAATTATAGCTTGGCTACCATATATTTTTACTGAATTTTTTATTAAATTTTTATTTTTTATTGATGAATTAAATAATACTTTTTCCGCACCTAAGGAAAAACATTGTTTAATTTTTTCCAAATTATTAATACCACCTCCTATTGTTAAAGGTATAAATGTTTTCTCTGATATTTTTTTTAAATTCTCTACAAAATCATTGCCCAATTGTGATTTCTTTTTTTCATTTTCAACATTAAGAACAACTAGCTCGTCTATAGTATCAGTTATTTTTTTAAAATTAAAATATTTATATAGCCATTCGATATTACCAACTTTTTGTAAAGTAAAATTTCTACTTAAGTAAAAAAAATGATTAGTATAATATAATTTAAAAATTATTCTTTTTTTCATCACAAAAATATTTAAAAAAATTTAATCCTCTATTTCCAGATTTTTCTGGATGAAATTGAACTGCTGTAAAATTTTTGTATTTTAAAAAAGAGATGATTTTACTGCCTTCATACTCAGTTATTGCGTATGCATCTAGAAATTTGTAATGTTTAGAACTTACCCCAAAAGAATGGACAAAATAAAAATCATTATTAAGGATTCCTTTTTGTTCTTTGTTACCTTTAATTAACTTTACTTTATTAAATCCAACATGAGGCAATGGCCCAATTAATCCAATTTTATCAAGTCTTTTTACAGGAACACCTTCTAAAATATTTAAACCTGGTAATTTACCCTCATCACTTTTTTTAAATAAGATTTGTAAACCCACACATATTGCTAAAATTTTTTTTTTAGAAATCTCTTTGATAAATTTTTTACCGTATAATTTCTTTTTTTTTAGATTTCTAATAACAAAATCAAAAGATCCAACACCTGGTAAAATAATTAATTTTACCTTATTCAGTTCTTCAATTTTATTAATTAGTTTAAATTTAATTTTTAAGTACTTCAAACAATTTATTATTGAACCTATATTCTGAGACTCCGTATTTATAATACCAATCATTTAATTTTATACTTTGCTTGCCACCTATTTCCTTGTTTTTTGAATAAATTTTTATTTACAAATTTATCAATTGTCTTTTCAAATTGTTTTTTTGTTATTTCAAAATAATCTAAATATAATGGAATTTTGGTTTCTGGGATCTCATTGTCATAAATTTTCGCTAACTGAATTCCTTGATCTCGTGTCATTGCGCCTCTTCTTATATCGATACCAATATCTTGAGTGCATCTACCAAAACCAAATTTGAGGTACATTAAGTAACAATGTAAGTCGTATAAATGCGTATCGTTTTGACCAAAATTTGTATATGTACCAGTATTTTTGTCTTTTTTTTCTTCTAAACCGTATTTATTTTTGGCAACTAAGTAGTTTCTGTATGAATCCCAATTTTCGTAATATGACCAGTGAGACAGTTTTGTTTTGGAGTCATTGAAAAGCCACCAATGCATATCATTTTTTTTAGCAAATTTGATTGTTTTTTCATATTTTTTTTCGAAATAAATATTTTTGATAAAATTAGGAGAAAAAAAGGATTTTTCTTTAAGATATGTGCTTCCACCATATTCTGCTTCACCATCTTCTCCATACATAATCAGACTAATGTTTTTCTCTTTCGCAGTCTTAATTATTGCTGTAAAAATACCAATAACCCAACCATAGAGAGGTCTACCATGATTTAAAAAACCAAATCTATTTAGTTGTTGATGACTCTCATATGGTAAATTTATTTCGTATAAACTTAGATTATTTTTTTTAAAATTTTCAATATTTTTATATCCTAACTCTGTTCTTAAAGGTGGATGTACTGTTATGCATAGAGGCCTTAGATCGTTTTTTAACATTTGATCTGTAACATAGCTTCCATCTTTGCCACCACTTACAGGAACAATTACATCAAAATCACCATTTTTTGATTTGATATCTTTTTTTAATAACTTAAATTGATTTATTCTTTTTTTCCAATTAATATTTCTTTTTTCGAGGCTCCAATTGCATGCATTACATATTTGATTTTTGTCAAATGAAATACGTGGCCTCGTAGACATATTTAGACAGTTCTTGCACCAAAAAATTTTTTGTAACTTTTTATTCATATTTTAATTAATTCGTCTTTTTTAAAATTTTTTTTTGCAACTTTTCCTAAAATTTTAAAATATTTCATAGGACTAATACCAATTCCTGGCCTTTTAGTTGTGATATTTGAAATAGTAAACTTTTCCCCTTTTTTAATTAATTTCTTAGAAACTATAGATTTTCTCACGTAATTGATATTCTTGCTCTCGCTTTTAGTAATAATTTTTTTTTCTTTTCCTAAAATTTTTTCAGCATATCTTATTCCTTCAACCATAGCTTTAAATTCTTTTGGGTTTAAACTTGCTTTGTGATCTGGACCTTGCATTTGTTTGTTTAATGTAAAATGCTTTTCTATAAATTTTGATCCAAAGGCTATACTTATTATTGGTGACAAAATACCAGATGAATGATCTGATAAGCCTGTCTCTAATTTAAATTTTTTTTTAAATAAACCTATTGTTTTTAAATTAACGTCTTCAGCTGGCGTAGGATAAGCTGAATTACAATGTAAGAGAAAAATATTACTTTTTTTAGTTCCATATTTTATTAATATTTTTATACATTTTTCAATTTCATCAATTTTTGACATGCCTGTAGAAAGTAAAACCTTCTTATTTTCTTTTGCCAATGTTACAAGAAAAGGAAGATCTGTAATTTGCCCTGAAGCTATTTTATAAAATTTAAGGTTTAATTTAATTAGGAACTTTAAGCTATCTAAATCAAAGCCTGAAGATAAAAAAATAATTTTTTTTTTCTTACAATAACTTTTAAGTTTGATAAATTCTCTAAAATTAAGACTCAACTTTGATAACAATTTTTGTTGAGTTATGCCACTTTTAGCTTGATATTTTGCTGTCTTTACCATTTTAGTCGTAAGCTCTTCAGGTAAAAATGTTTGAAACTTG
>MDSV01099207.1_pt1 | contig 12202 bp, 6 predicted proteins | sample 810851 | NCBI WGS metagenome assembly MDSV01 (sample SAMN05326640, study PRJNA326480) | marine metagenome | isolation source: seawater | place: Atlantic Ocean: North East | collected 2012
AGACATAATCTTTCTTTGAACATTTGGAAGGTTTGCAAGATCAGTTTCAATACCTAGGTCCCCTCTAGCGACCATAACCGCATCAGAAACTTTACATATATCATCTATGTTGGATAAGCCCTCTCTATCTTCTATTTTTGAGATAATTTTGATCTTTTTAATCTTAGTTTTGAGTATTTTTTTTAAATCCTCTATATCTGAAGCATCCCTCACAAAAGATAAAGCAATAAAATCAACATTTTCTTTTAAACCAAAAGCTATATCCCTTTTATCTTTTTCAGTAATTGAAGGCAAATTTATACGTATACCTGGGAGATTTACATGCCTTTTACTTCCAAGCTTACCGCCATCCAAAACTTTACATTCAAGTTGATTTTTAGTTTTCTTAAGAACTTTAAAATTTAAAAGACCATTATCAAGGCTTATTAAAGTTCCCACACTTACGCTTTGTATCAATTCATCATAATGTACTCTGATGGAAGTAGTCTCGACATCTATCTCGTCTCTGACAGTGAAAGAAACCAATTGACCAGGCTCTAGATTGACAACTTCTGAGGTGTCACCAGTTCGTATTTCAGGACCCTGCGTATCTAAAAGTATTCCAACAGGGTTTTTAACCTGTTTATTTAGTTTTCTTATCCTATCGATAATTTTTTTTGCATTGCTATGATTCGAATGGGACATATTTAAACGTGCGACATTCATACCAGCTTTGTGCAACCTCTTAAGGCTTATAAAACTTTCTGTAGCTGGGCCGATCGTACAAATTATCTTAGTTCTTTTAATCATAACAAGGCGTGGGATTCTACTGAAGAAATATTAAAAAGCTATATAAAAAAACAGGCCCCTAAGGACCTGTTTTTTTTTCAGGAATTAAAAGTTATATCTTAAATCTAGACCGTACCATCTTTCAGGTAGAGGCCATCCGTATTTTTGATAATCTCTTGTTACAGAGTTTGTGGAGTAACTGTAAACATCTTTATTATTCATTAAGTTATTAATAAATAATCTAGCTGAAATGTCACCGTCTTCACTGAACCATGAAAAGCTTAAGTTAGTCACTTCTCTGGATGGAACCCTATCATAAGCTCTTTCTATACCGGATGCAGAAAAGCTACCAGTATAAGAATGACTTAAGTTTGCCCACACAGGACCGTACCAGCTATCTATTTCATATTCTGCTCTCAAAGTAAATTTTTCTTGAGGTATGCCCTTAAGTTGATTTCCTTTGAGGTTGTAGGTGAATAAATCAGCATCAGATCCAACTGCTACGTAATCAACAGTATCTACTTGAGTAAACGTACCCCAAATTTCAGAAGGCACTGATGGATCATCAATATTAGATATCAGATAATCTTCTCCATACTCAGTTTCTGTGTAACTGTAGTTTCCTGATAATGTTAATTTATCAGAGGCGGCATAAATAATGTCTGTTTCAAAACCAGTATTTGTAATGCCATCTGCATTAGTCACTCTATCTGTTGCCCAACCGACGTTAGCATTAAATTGAGTTACTCTATCTTGATAACCATCGTAATCATACGAGTAAACTGAAGCAAAAACTTGCAAAGTATCATCTAAATGAAGGCCTTTATACCCAATTTCGAATGCTTCAATAGTTTCTTTATCATAGGTTTCTAAAGCTAAGTCAGCCCCTCCTAGCGGTATACCAAATTCGTCTCTCTGACTGTCTTTTCCACCCGGTACACCTAGAATATATCCTCCTGATCTATATCCAGTGGTGACCGAGAAATACCATAACTGTGTATCATTAGGAGTGTAATCAAGGTTGATTCTAAAATTAGTATCAGACCATTTATCATCTCCACCTACAGTTCTTGTGTAACTATAAGGAAGTCCTTGATTTAAACTTAATGGAGTCGCACAAGTTGTGGCTGTAAATTCACAAACTGGAGCTATATTACTTCCATTTGCTGCAACACCAGCAGCTCCAGTGTATGTAGCTGCTCCCATCATCATATTAGTGAGGGAAAGTGTAGTTTGACCTGAATCTGGAGCCGCACCTAGAGATTCTAAATATGGTCCTAAAATTCCTGCACCAGCTAAAATACCCGGCATCCAATCACGAGCATAATCCATGCTAAGTTCAGCATAACCACCACTCTTTTCTACTGCGTCTTTTTTATCTTCAGCATATCTAGCGCCTAATGTAAGTGCAAACTCGTCGTTAATTGTCCAAGTTCCTTGCGTGTAAACAGCGGATGCCTCTGTAGTAAGAGTATTTTGATACTCATAGACTTTACCTTCAGGAGAGCCTCCCCATCTTCCAGATATAACATCATTCATTGGTGCAGAGCCTTGCTCCACATGAGATGTTTGCCATAGCTGACCTAAGAAAAAGCCAACACTAGCTCCACCCAAGAATCCTACAGGAACATCAAACAGACCATAATTTGCAGGATTAACAACTCTAAGTTGGTTGTTAGCGAAAGCATAACTTTGCTCTCTACTTTCATCCATGTAAAAAAGACCTGATGTAACTTCAATATCGTCTCTAAGCTGCCAATTCACAACAAGCTCATGCGTAGTCATATGAACATCCTCTAGTACAGTTTCTCTTCTTGTACTGAAAGTAGCATCTGATAGGTCAAAATCTCTGTTGAAGGTATAGTCAAAATCTACGAAACCATAAAGATATTTAACCTGCAGGGTATCTGACACATCCCATGTAACATCAGACTGAATGCCATCATGCTCAAACATTACATGTTGACAGTTGTTATTATCATAAGGAAAAGAAGAATTATTACAGTCCTCCATGTTCACTCTTGCTCCGAACTTACCTATAGTTCTATTTTGTCCACTTGCACCGAATTCAGGATTATAGTTTTGTACAACTGAGTTATTTCTATCTACTCCTGGTATTAAAGCAGCACCATATCTAGTTTGTCCGGTAGTTGGGTGTGTAAAAGCTTGAGCGCCCTGATAAGATGAGGATACTCTTTTGAGGCCATAAACTGCTTGTCCCTCACTATGAGTTCCAGCATTGGAACCCCATCCTTGGTTGAGCAGTACTGGAGCAACTGTTGGTTGATCCAAGATTCTATCATTAGCTCTGATATTGAATACTATGTCATCAGAGATGTTCCAAGTAAAAGCCATAGTAATATTTTCATCATCAGTCTCGCTTAAATCTTCTCCACCAAGACCATCTTGCAAGGCATCTGATTCTGCATTCATAGCAGTAAACCTATATGCTAACGAATCAGTAATGGGTCCACTCGTCATCAGATAGTTTTGCTGACGTCCTTCAGAGCCAACAAGAATTCTCACTAGACCTTCAGATTCAAAACTTGGTTTATTAGTAATGTAATTAATAGCACCACCAATCGCATTTCGACCATACAAGGTTCCTTGTGGTCCTCTTAAAACTTCGATTCTCTCGACATCAAAGAGATAATTTTCTCCTGCTGCAATTCCAAAATCAGGTGAGAAAATACCATTGTAATATGTTGCTACACCTGGATCGCCACCTAAGGCTCTAAAGTTTCTACCTACCCCTCTAATTCTTACGTCATATTGGTCTCTTGTAGTTGCAGGTAATTGATCCATAAGATCATTTGCACCTTGCAAGCCAAGATCTTCTATTAAAGAAGAGTCAAAGGCTGAAATTGACATTGACGTATCGGAAACAGTTGAAGTTCTTTTTTCAGCGGTAACTGTTATTTCTTCGATTCCACCTCTTTCTCTTTCTTCTTCAGAAAAAGCATAAGATGAGATAGTAGAAATAGAAAAAAGAAATATGAATAATTTTTTCATGGCATCCTCCCCATATGTGCAGCAATGCTGCTGTTAAATCCATTTAAACAAGAAAACTTGGTTTTCTAAGGCTAGATATCTAACCTCGTGGAGTAATCTAACATAAAGATTAAATATTCAAAACAAAAAAAACAGGCCCTAGAGCCTGTTCTTTTTAATAAGCTAGAAATCTAGAATTTATATCTTATATCAACTCCCATCGTGCGAGGACTAAGGGCACTAACCTGTTTTCTAAAATTCTGCTCTGCGCTTTGAGTGGAAAGAGCATAATACATATCAGCATCCATCAAATTATCAATATAAGCTCTCACATTAACGCTTCCATCTTCGCTGTACCAAGAAGCACTAACATTTGTAATCTCACGAGATTCAATTCTATCGAGTGCTCTTTGAACTCCCGAAGCAGAGAAATCACCTGTGTAAGAATAAGTCGCAAATAACCAAACTGGACCCCAAGAAGAATCCATTTCGTAAGTTAAATTGACAGTAAACTTCTCTTCAGGGATACCTTTTAAAGGTCCTCCTTTCAAGTTAACCGTATAGTCAGTTACAAATGCTGGGTTATCATCGTCACAAGAAACATAACCTTGAGTACATGTACCAAATACAGCTACAGGGTTTGTAGGATCATCAACTGTTAGAACGAAATAATCTTCACCATACTCAGTTTTAGTGTAACTATAGTTACCAGCAATATTTAAACGATCATTCGCTTGGTATTGCATTTCGATCTCAAATCCTTCGTTTGTAATACCATCAGCATTAGAAACAAAATTTGCTCCTGCACCTCTTATAGGATCAAATTGTTCTAGTTCGTCTTGATAACCATCGTAATCATAATGATAAATAGATGCGAAGATTTGCAATGTATCGTCTAGATGCAGACCTTTATATCCTAATTCAAAAGCTTTAACTTGCTCTTCATCATAATCAACCAGAATAGATCCAGTTCCGTCAGGAATACCATTGGCATCTCTAGAATCATCTCTTTGACCCGATACACCTAAAGCAAATCCACCTGCTCTAAATCCTGTTGTATATGACAAATACCAAAGTTGATTATCGTTAGGTTCATAATCTAAATTCACCCTAACATTTGTATCATCCCAAGAATTTTCACCCCCGATACTACTTGTATAAGAATAAGGTATTCCTTGTCCTACTCTCAGCGGAGTAGCACAAGTTGTTGCCGTAATATCACATGTTGGTGTAATAGGTTGAGCGGGATCAATAGATCCTGGATAAACAGCAGCTGCAGGTAATAAGCCCGCTCCTGCAAGTGCAGTTAAATTCGCCAATGTAGCAGGATTATAATTCCAAGTGGCGTTCCCCATAGCTACGTTAGTGTGCGCTTCAACAGTTGAATCAGCACCAATGGGTATGTAGGGGTTTCCAAGTAGCATATTAGCAAAAGGAAGATAAGCTCCGAGTGCGCTGGCATAAAGTTCAGCATAACCGCCCCTTAACTCTAATGCTTCCTTTTCATCTTCAGCATATCTAGCACCTAAAGTTAATGAAAATTCGTCGTTTATTCTCCAAGTTCCTTGAGTAAAGTAAGCCACAGCATCCGTCTGATTTTCATTTACGTGATTATAGACAGATCCTAAAGGATCACCTTGCCATCTTCCTGTAATTGTTGAGCCTAGAGGAGCTTGACCTACTCTAACATGAGGAGCAATTGCGTCGCTGCCCCATCCCAAAAAGCCCATTATTGATGCAGGGACTCCAATAAAGGCAAGACTAGAATCTAGTGCTCCATAATTAGCTGCTTGTGTGATATTAAGAACATTGTTACTAAGTGTGTAATTTTGTTGTCTATTTTCATCCATTATGAATAGACCAGAAGTGACTTCTATGTCGTCTCCAATCATCCAGTTCACATTAATTTCATGAGTAGTCATATGAACATCTTCGAGAACTGTTGTTCTGTATTGAGAGAAATCAGAATTTATATTATCGAGGTCAATATTGAACGTATAATTAAAGTCAACAGCACCATACATGTAGGTAATTGTTGTTCGATCGTTCAGATCCCATACAAATTTACTTTGAATACCCTCTTGTTCAAACATAACGTGGTTAGCGGCACAACCAGGAGGGCCATATGGGAAATCATCACAATGATTGTCATCATTAACATTAACATCATAAGTTCCAATAACATCAGGTCCTGTTGATCCATATGCTGGGTTTAGCCTCCAAGGAAAACCACTTGCATCAACACCCGGTCTTAATGGTGCTCCATAACCAATCTGTCCGGTTATTGGGTTAGTAAAGGCAACTGCACCTGGGGTGGTAGCAGTAGCTTTTCTTAATCCGTATACAGCATCTTTTGTATTTCTTGTTCCTCTATTGTCTGCATAACCTTCAGTTAGGAGGACGTTATTATTGATAATTCTGTCTGACATCCTATCATTTGCTCTTATTTGAAAAGACATATCATCGTTGATATTCCAAAGTAGAGTAAAAGTCATATTCTCATCATCTAAAGAGTTTGTATCAGGTCCTGTTCCAATACTTTTTTGAACTCCATCTCTTTCTACAGTTATTCCGGTAAATCTATAAGCTAAATTATCAGTAAGTGGAGCGGAAGACATAAGGAAGTATTGCTCTAATCCATAATCACCTAAAATTGCCCTAACTTCTCCCTCGGCCTCAAATGCTGGTTTTTTAGTAATATAGTTAATGGCTCCACCGATTGAATTTCTTCCATACAGAGTTCCTTGTGGACCCCTTAGGACCTCAATTCTCTCTACATCATATAAATAGTTTTCCGAAGCAGCGATACCAAAATCTGGTGAATAAATACCGTTATAGTAAGTTGCAACACCTGGATCACCACCTAGCGCTCTAAAGTTTCTTCCAACACCTCGAATTCTTACATCATAGGCATCACGTGTAGTTGCCGGCAATTGATCCATAAGATCATCAGCGCCCTGCATACCTAAGTCTTCAAGCAAAGATGAATCAAAAGCAGTAATTGACATCGATGTATCGGAAACAGTAGATGTTCTTTTTTCTGCAGTTACAGTAATTTCTTCAATTCCACCTCGATTATCATCTTCATCTGCTGAAAATAAAGAAGTTGGAACAATTACTAGAATACTAAAAAGATAGAGTAAGGATTTATTCAACATTTTTTTCCCCAAATAAATAATCTCTCTTCTCCCAAAAGAAACTATTTAATTAACACTCCGAAATCCTTTTCGTACAGTCATAATGCACAAATAACAACATCTGTGCAAATTTAATTTAAAAAAAATTAGAGTTAAATAAATAAATTTTTAAGAAACTTTTTTAAGTTTCAATTAGTTTAGCATCTGACTGACTGGACAGATAATAAAGAGACGAAGATATCATAATCATATTGAGTACGGTCACTCCATAGAGTTTGAAGTTAACCCATGCATCTAGACTCGCATAATAAATAAAATATAAGTTAATAAAACCAACCAATATTGTAAAAAAACTAATAAAAATAGTAACTCTTGTCCATGCAATATTTGGAGCTGACTTAAGTTGTGGTCCAAGAGCACTAAATAATGTTTTGAGTAAAACTGGTCCTTTAAAGTAATAGGTTGAAATTAAAATAAGCCCCATAAGCCAGTGGACGATAGAAAATTTCCATTGCAAGAATAGTGGATCTCGTAAGAACAAGGTCAAAGATCCTAGAGGCAGCAATAACAACCAAGAAAAAAATAATACCTTTCCTACTTTCTTTTCTACTATTTTTTCAAAGATAACCTGCAAGGTCACCAGCACCATAATAGCAGCGGTCAAATAGAAGAAATTCTTAGTTGAATAATAAACTCCTGCACCGACTAGAATCATTAGGATCGGATTACTTAAAAGTTTATGAATAGATTTCATCATATTGTTAATACCTAAAATGCTGAATTGCTTCTCCGCGTTTACTGATCTCCGTCATAGAGCTTATGCCTATCTCCAAATGTTGTTCTGCCCATTCTTTAGTTACCTCTTGATCGGATTCTTCTGTCTTAACACCATCGGGGGTAACAGGAACATCGGAAACTAATAAAAGTGCACCTCTAGAAATTTCATTGTAGTGACCAACGACAAAAATAGTAGCTGTCTCCATATCAATGCCAATACAAGTTGTAGCTTTTAGATGATCAAGAAAGGGCTTGTCATGCTCCCACACTCTTCTGTTCGTGGTATGAATAACCCCTGTTCTATAATCAAAGCCTTTTTCTATAATTTTTTCTGAAACAAATTTATGCAATTTAAAAGATGGAAGAGCTGGAACCTCTGAAGGAAAGTAACTATCACTTGTGCCTTCACCTCTAATAGCCGCTATTGGCAAGATAAAGTGCCCGATTTCGCTTGAATCTTTCAGACCGCCGCATTTACCTAGAAATAAAACTCCTTTTGGTTGGTAAGCAGATAATAGATCCATAATAGTAGCTGCATTAGGAGAACCAATTCCAAAATTAATTATCGTTAGGCCATCAGAATTTGTTGCCGCTTGCATAGGTTTTTTATCACCATAAATATCGACATGAAATCTATCAGCGAAACTTTCAACATAATTAGAAAAATTAGTTAACAAGACGTTTTCACCAAATTTTTCTAGAGGCATGCCTGTATATCTTGGCAGCCAATCTTTAGCAATTTCTAGTTTATCTAACATATAAGCATTTTAATCTACTTCATCCATTAAGGGCAGAAGGTTCGTGTAGATAAATTGAGCTATCAAAGGTTGTGCTGTTTCATTAGGATGAATTCCATCATCTAGCATGAGTTCTTTACTAAGCGCTATATCATTCAACATGAAAGGAATTAAGGGAATATTATTTTCTTCTGATACTTTTTTGTATAAAGACTCAAAGGAATCTTGATATCTTTTTCCATAGTTAGGAAGAATCCTTATTTGCATCAGAAAAACCTTAACCCCTCTTTCAGTAGAAAGGTTAATCATCTCTTCGATATTATTTTTAATCTTAACTGGAGGATAACCTCTCAGTGCGTCATTTCCTCCCAACTCTATTAGGATGTGAGTGGGGTTAGATTGGTCTAAAATTCTTTCTAATCTAGAAAGCCCTCCTCCGGTAGTCTCCCCCGATAGACTTTTATTGGTAATCCTTACGTTATCTTTTTGTTGAGATAAGATTTCTTTTAGGTCTTCTGACCACTGCTTATTTTTATCCATGCCGTAGCCAGCACTAATACTATCTCCATAAATAAGTAAATGATGCTGATCATCATCTACAAGTAAAATATTATTAAATAGTAGAAAAGAAAGTAAATAAAATAGTCTATAAAGCACTTTAAGGTGGAATTTTTAAAAATATTATAAATTAAGAATATATTTTGTATAAACAATAACAGGTGTTATAGTAGAGTAATACACCTAAATCGTAAATGTTTCTTTTATATTTAATAATTTATTAACACAGACAGTATTTTTCTTCATGATTTTAACTACGCAGAATTTAAGGAAAGAAGTGCCTTCGGGCGAAAGTAATTTAGTTATACTTGATGATATAACCTTTGGTCTTGAAGAAGGAAAGTCTCTAGCTATTACTGGTCCCTCAGGCTCAGGTAAATCAACCTTACTCGGACTTATGGCCGGCCTTGATACTGCTTCAAGTGGCGAAATTATACTTGATGGAATTAAGTTGCATCTTTTGAATGAAGAAGAAAGAGCTATCTTAAGGAAAGACAAGGTTGGTTTCGTTTTTCAATCCTTCGAACTTCTGCCCAGTCTGACTGCTCTAGAAAATGTAATGTTGCCTGCTGAACTCAAGTCTGAAAAAAACCCTAAAGAAAAGGGAGAATATTTTTTAGAAAGAGTAGGACTCTCGGATAGACAAAGTCACTACCCCAATCAACTCTCGGGAGGCGAGCAGCAAAGGGTTGCAATTGCTAGAGCTTTTGCATGTACAGCAAAAATACTATTTGCGGATGAGCCAACAGGTAATTTGGACCCTAAAAATGGTAAGTTAATTTCTGATCTACTTTTTGAAGTAAATGCCGAAACAGATAATGCACTAGTAATAGTGACCCATGATCAAGACTTAGCTTCTCAGTGTGATAAAAAAATAGAACTTAAACTTGGTAAAATTGTAGATTAATGCTTGCAAGCCTCTCAATAAAGCTTTTTATGAGAGAAATCCGTTCAGGTTATCTCACTTCTATGTTGCTCTCCTTAGTGCTTGCAGTAACTATTGTTTCTGGGATTTCCCTTTTTACAGACAGACTAGAGAAAGTATTAAATGCAGAGACTCAAGAATTTCTAGGAGGTGATTTGAAGTTTGAGTCTAATGACAACTCAATCAAAGAAGCTCTAAAAACCCTCAATTTGAGAGACTCCCAATCATCTGAAATGGCTGTATTAGCATCAGTCATATTTTCAGAAGAAGAAATGCAATTAAGCTCCATAAAGGCAGTCGATAATTCATATCCACTTATCGGTGAACTTGAACTGCAAAATGATTCTGGTACTTATACAACCAAAGAAGGTCCTGCTCCTGGAACTTTATGGATAGATGAAAGATTAAAAAATCTACTCTCCTTAGAATTTGGGGATGAAATGTATCTCGGCGATGCGACGTTTGTATTCAAAGCAACCATAATTTACGAACCTGATAGAGGTTCAAGTAATTTTGCTTTTGCCCCCAAAACAATAATGAATTTAAAGGATCTGGATAAGACTAACCTTATCCAGCCAGGCAGCAGAGTTGAATATAATTATCTTTTCACAGGGACCGATCAAGAGATAAATCAGATAAGAAAAACTTTAGAAGAAAATAGAAATCCAGGAGATGATATTGAGTCTCTAAACGAGGATGAGAGCTCTTTAGGTAAAACTATTGATCGTTCAGAAAACTTCTTTCTTTTGGGTGGGCTAATAGCTGTTCTACTTTCAGCTTGTACCATAGGAATTTCTTCACAGAGATTTGCACGTAGACATATAAGCTATGTTGCTATTCTTAAAACCTTGGGAATGAATCTTTTTCAAATTAGAAGTTTATACTTATTGCTTTTCTTCTATACAACTTTATTAACATTAGTATTAGGTCTAGGTTTAGGGTGGTTTTTACAATCTAGTTTTATTAATTTGATGGATTCTTATTTTCCTTCAGAACTGCCTTCTCCTAGCCTCTACCCTCTTTATGTAACATGCGTAACGGTCTTAATCTGTCAATTTGGATTTATTTATCCACATATTTCTAAGTTATTGGACATTTCTCCAATGCGCGTTCTCAAAAATGATATTAGCTTTAATCAAAACCTCTTACCGGTTTTCATTATGGGATTATTAGCATTCCTATTACTACTTTATATTTATACGAATCAAATCACTCTATCTTTAATTATCTTCAGTGGAGTAATAATCTTTTCATTTGTTGGCATAGGTTTAATTTATTTATTGCTAGGTAAGAGTAAATTAGGTCTAGGCGCCCAGGATGCTGTTACCCTTGCATTATCAGAATTAAGGAGAAGAAGATTAAGTAATTCTTTTCAGATTTTTGCATTCACTGTTGCGATTGGATTGAGTCTAATTACATTCTCGGCTAGTAAAAACTTATTGGGAAGTTGGCAAGATTCCATTCCGGATGACGCTCCCAATAACTTTGCGATTAATATAACGAAGGAAGATAAAGAATCTATGAAACTTTTCTTGTCTGAGAAAGATATAGAAATTGATCTTTTCTATCCGGTAGCCAATGCTCAGATTACTAGAAAGCAAGATAAAAATAATGTCATAGACAGAAATTTCAATATCACTTGGATTAAAGATCTTCCTGAGCAAAATAAAATAGTTGATGGTGAATGGTTCCAAGAAGAGGAAGAAAATGGGATTTCCATTTCAGATGATATTTCCGAACGATATAACTTAAAAATGAATGATGAAGTTATCATTCAAATGGAAGATGGTTCAATAGAGACTTATATTCAAAGTATTAGGACAGTTGACTGGGAAAGTTTCTCCCCTAATTTTTTTGTTATCGGGCATCCATCTCTATTTGAAGAAAAATCCTCTACTCACATAACATCTTTTTTTATTCCCAAATCAAAGCAAAATGTAGCTGCAGAATTGATGAGAGAATTTAGAACAGTCTCTGTTTTTTCAATTGAAGAATTAATACAACAAATCCGAGATATCGTGGATCAGGTCACAAAGGCCTTAAATTCAATACTTTTATTAACATGTTTGAGTGCTTTGTTTTTAGCTTTCTCAGCATTACAAGATGGATTTGACCAAAGAAGACATCAATCTGCAATATTAAGAACATTAGGAGCTACAGGAAAACTAGTTAAAGTTTCATCATTAATAGAATTCTCAATACTTGGATTAATTTCAGGACTGCTTGGTTCATCGATAGCCCATACTGGGGTTTATTTTATAGAAACCAGAGTCTTTGAAACGATACCAGGATTTTATCCAGAGATATGG
>MDSV01049847.1_pt1 | contig 12201 bp, 16 predicted proteins | sample 810851 | NCBI WGS metagenome assembly MDSV01 (sample SAMN05326640, study PRJNA326480) | marine metagenome | isolation source: seawater | place: Atlantic Ocean: North East | collected 2012
AATGAAGTTTGTAGAGGAGTTAAAAATTAATTACAATAAATCGCGATTAATTGTGGGTAAAATAGTTCAATTAAATGTTGATGAAAATCTCTTAACTGAAGATGGTTTTATAAATCTAAATGATGCAAAAATTGCCACTATAAGTGGTTGTGATGGATACTCTTTTCCTGATAAAAATATCAGAAAAGGGTATCAGAAACCAAAAAATATTTGAAAAAAACATATTTACCAGAAAAAACATGTCCAGTTTGCAATTTTCCGTTTAAATGGAGAAAAAAATGGGCTAGAGATTGGGATAACGTGATTTATTGTAGTAAAAAATGCAGTAAAATTGGAAGAAATAAACTTAATATTTCCTAATCAACTATTTGAAAAATCTCCCTTATTCAATTATAATGTTAAAACATATTTGATTGAAGAACATCTTTTTTTTAAACAATATAAATTTCACAAAAAAAAGATTTTTTTTCACAGAATCAGTATGAAAAAATACTATGACTTTTGTAGTAAATATTTTGATGAAATCGAATACGTTGACTCTTTAAATGAAAAATCAGAAATAAGATGTCTTTTAAAAGATTTAATAAATAAAAATGTTAAGAAAATAAATTATATAGACCCCTGTGATAATTGGCTTAATAAAAGATTAGAATCTGTAAGCAACTTAATTAAAATTAACCGAATTGAATCTCCACAATTTTTGAATTCAGAAAAAGAAAACTTAAGCTTCTTTAATCCATCAAAAAAAAAATATTTTCAAACCAGCTTCTATAAAAAACAAAGAAAGAAAACAGGAATTCTAATGATTGGTGAAAACCCAATAGGTAAATGGACTTATGATGATGAAAACAGAAAAAAATATCCAAAAAATAAATTACCACCAATAATTAATTATCCTAAAGAAAATTCTAATTATTTAGTAGAAGCTTATTCATATGTAAATACCCATTTCAAGAATAACTATGGGATTCTAAATGCTGATGTAAATTACCCTTCAGATTTTAATTCTGCAAAAAATTGGCTAAATAATTTTTTAGAAGAAAGATTTATAGAATTTGGAGATTACGAAGATGCGATTGTTAAAGATGAAACAGTACTAAATCACAGCCTACTCTCTCCTTTAATTAATAGTGGCCTATTAACCCCGACTTATGTAATAAACGAATTAAATGAGTATGCGGATAAAAAAAACACACCTATTAACTCTTATGAGGGGATTATCAGGCAAATCATAGGATGGAGAGAGTTCATAAGAGGCATATATGTTGTTAAAGGAACTGAGGAAAGAACAATGAACTATTGGGGGTTTACAAAAAAAATGCCTCAGGCTTTTTATAATGCCTCAACTGACATTAAACCTGTTGATGATTGCATAAATAAGTTAAAAAAACATGCCTATTTACACCATATTGAAAGATTAATGGTTATAGGTAATTTTATGTTTTTGTGTGAAATACGTCCAGATGACATCTATAAGTGGTTTATGGAATTTTTTATTGATTCCTATGATTGGGTAATGGTTCCTAATGTATATGGAATGAGTCAATTTGCTGATGGAGGACTAATGTCAACTAAACCTTATATAAGTAGCAGTAACTACATAATGAAAATGAGTAATTATAAAAAAGGAGAATGGCAAAAAATTTGGGACGGATTATACTGGAGATTTATTTTTAAAAACCAAACATTTTTTAAAGCAAATCCCAGATTATCTATGATGGTAAGAACATTAAATAAAATGAATAATGAAAAACTTAATTCTCATCTACATATTTCTGAAGAGTTTCTGTCAAATTTAAAATGATATATAATTCAACATACAGCAACGAAGAAAAAGAGATTGAAACAGATAATCTCTTAGGTAAAAAATATAATTTGATTCAATCAATAAGATTTGGTGGAATTGGATCTAGAAGGTTAATTGTTAGTGATTTAAGTATAAATTTTAAAAAAATAATACATCAAAAAAATGATATAATTTATTCTAATATTGAATTAAGAAATAAAGGCATAATTATATACATTTCTGAAGGTCAAAAAAGGTTTACTTGGGCAATCCCTTTTTATAAATTAGTGATTTACAAAACCCCTTATTACTCTATTCATTCGGATGGTGAATTTGTAAAATTTAGTAATAAATTAAATATGAAAGAAAGTACAATTTTTTACAAAAAAATACTGAAACATAAAAACAACTTTATTAAACATCAAAACTTTGTATAATTTGAAAAATTTAAATGGCATAGATATTGATAGAATCATAGAAATGGCATGGGAAGACAGAACAACTTTCGATGCTATTTACAAAACATTTGGTTTAAAAGAGTCTGATGTCATCTCATTAATGAGAAGTAATTTAAGGCTTTCAAGTTTCAAGCTATGGAGGAAAAGAGTAAACGGAAGAAAAACAAAGCATCAGGCAAAGAGAACTTTCTTAAAAGGAAGGTTTAAATGCTCAAGACAAAGAGAGATTAGCCAAAATAAAATATCAAAAAAAAATGGAAGTAATAGATAGAGCATTAGAGTTTGAAAATAGAAAACATACCTATAAAAGCACAAATGAAAAAATTGTTGCTTCAAGAGAAATTAAGAATTTAATCCTCGAACTCAACGAAATATACAAGGAAAATAAGGACCCGGAAATTATGGATATTATGAAGAGGCTTACGGTTATTAAAAGAAAAGTTGAAAAAAGACTCAAGGGTCGACCACAATCATAATGAAAAATATTGTTATCATAGGTGGAACAAAAGGAATTGGCAAATCAATTGTTGAAGAGTTAATTGATACCAATAATATTATGTGTCTAAGCAGAAATAAAACTGAATTTACTCATAGTAATTATAAACACTTTTCATTTGATGTAACAAAAGATGAATATCCTGAATTTGACAGTATTGATAAGCTAATTTATTGCCCAGGAAGCATTAATCTAAAACCTATTACAACTCTTAGTATTGAAGACTTTAGAAATGATTTTGAACTCAATGTTATTGGAGCTGTAAAGGCAATCAAAAATTACCTTCCAATGTTAAAAAAATCAACTTTTGCAAGTGTTTTACTCTTCAGTACAGTAGCAACAAAATTAGGTATGCCCTACCATGCATCTGTTTCTGTGGCTAAATCTGGCATAGACGGTCTAGTTAAAACCCTTGGAGCTGAGTTAGCTCCAAAAGTTAGAATTAATGCAATAGCTCCGACAATTACTCAAACCGATCTAGCATCAAAAATTTTGAGAAATGAGAAAGTAGTTGAGAATATGATAGATAGACATCCTCTAAAAAAAATACTTTCTCCCAAAGAAGTTGCTAAAATGGCATCTTATCTTATTTCTGAAGATGCTTTATCTATTTCTGGTCAAATCTTTAACATGGATGCTGGTATAGTTTCCTTTAAAAGTTAATCATATGCTGAAATTCATCAAAATAATACTAGTATTTATGTTTTCAATTTTCAACAGTGACTTTGTTAATAAAACAACTAAAAAAACACCTATGTCAATTTACGATATTTCATTAAATAACATCGATGGGGATAAAATAAACCTTGGAGATTACGAAGGCAAATACATATTATTTGTTAACGTTGCTTCAAATTGTGGTTTCACAAGACAATACAAAGATTTACAAAAACTATATGATAATAATAACGATAAACTTATTGTCGTAGGAGTTCCATGTAATCAATTTGGAGCACAAGAACCAGGTTCAGAAAAACAAATTTCAATTTTTTGTTCTGAGAAATATAATGTTACATTTCCAATGACTGAAAAATTACAAGTTAGAGGTCCTGATCAACACTCATTGTATAAATGGCTTACATCAAAAGAATTAAATGGAAGAAAAGAATCAAGTGTAAAATGGAATTTTCAAAAATACTTGGTTGATAAAGAAGGTAATCTTATAGACTATTGGTATTCACTTACAAACCCAATGAGTTCAAAAATTACGAACTACATTAAATGAAAATATTCAGATTAGAAAAATCTCAAGATTTACCAATTACAATTGAAGAATGCTGGGAGTTTTTTAGCAACCCTAGCAACCTTAAAATCATAACACCAGATTACATGGGATTTGAAATTATTGATTTCGAAAAAACAAAAATGTATTCAGGCCAAATAATAAAATATAAAGTTACTCCTATACTTGGTTTAAATATGAATTGGGTTACCGAAATATCTCATGTTAAAAAAAATAGTTTTTTTGTTGATGAGCAAAGATTTGGACCTTATAAATTTTGGCATCATAAACACAAATTTGAAATAATCGAAAATGGTATTAGGGTTATTGATGTTTTAGATTATTCTCTACCATTTGGTCTAATTGGAATATTATTTCATCCTATTCTAATAAAACCAAAATTGCAAGAAATTTTTAATTATAGAGAAAAAAAATTAATTGAAATTTTTGGTCAAATTTAATGAATAAAATAAATATTTTTTGGTTTAGAAGAGACCTTAGACTATATGATAATCACGGCTTATCTAAAGCTACTCACGATAATTTAGAAGTTATTCCAATTTTTATTTTTGATTCTACTATAACAAGTCTGCTTCCATCAAATGACAGAAGAATTAATTTTATATATGACAGCCTGTTAGAAATAGATTATGAATTAAATAAAACATATAAATCAAATTTGAATGTATTTCAAGGAAAACCATTAGATATATTTAAAAAATTAATAGAAAATTATTCTATTGAAAATGTTTATACAAATAATGATTATGAGCCATATGCTATAAATAGAGATAAGTCAGTCAAAGAATTATTAAACTATAATGGAATAAATCTCAAATCATACAAAGATCAAGTAATTTTTGAAAAAAGTGAAATTGTAAAAGATGATGGTAATCCCTATGTTGTTTATACACCATTTATGAAAAAATGGAAAACTAAACTATATGAAGATATTACATTAATTGATGAAAAAAAGATTTTAAATAATTTTTACAAAGAATCAATTTCAAAATTATTAAAATTAAGCGACTATGGGTTTATCGAAAATCAATCTAAAATTGAAGCATTTAAATTAAATAAAGAAATAGTTATCAATTATGCTGACAGAAGAAATTTCCCGCACCTAAATTCAACTTCAAAAATAGGCCCCTACCTTAGATTTGGCTCAGTAAGTATAAGAAGAATAGTTAGTGGATTAATGGCTTTTAAAGAAGACACATATCTAAAAGAATTAATATGGAGAGAGTTTTTTATGCAAATTATTTTTCACTTTCCTCACACAGCAAAAGATAGCTTTAAATCAAAATATGATAAAATAGTATGGCTAAATGAAGAAAAGGCTTTTGAATCATGGAAGAATGGCAATACTGGTTATCCTTTGATAGATGCTGGTATGAATGAATTAAATCTAACAGGTTTCATGCATAATCGAGTAAGAATGATAACAGCAAGTTTTCTATGTAAACATTTACTTATTGACTGGAGATGGGGCGAAAAATATTTTGCTGAAAAATTAAATGATTATGAAATGGCTAGCAACGTAGGTAATTGGCAATGGGCAAGCGGCTCAGGAGTTGATGCTGCTCCATATTTTAGAATATTTAACCCACATACACAAATACTTAAGTTTGATAAGAATAGAGAATATATAAATAAATGGGTTAATGTAAATTCTTCAGATTATCCGAATGAAATTATAGATCACAAATTTGCGAGAACTCGTTGTCTAGAAACATATAAAAAGTATTTAGACTAAAATCACTATATTTAGTTAAATACATATTTCATGAGATACGTAAAATTAATCTTCACATTATTATTATTTTTAAGTTTCACTAGTTTTTCTCAAAACTTGGATAAGACCAAAAAAAATATTATCCTTTCAATAGAGAATCATGAAGAAGAAATATTAAAAATAAGTGATAAAATATGGGAATTAGCCGAAACAGCTTTTAATGAACACGAATCGTCCAAACTTCTTTCAGATTATGCTGAAGCAAATGGCTTTTCCGTTGAAAGAGGTGTTGCAGGAATGCCAACTGCTTTTGTCGGAACTTACGGATCTGGGAAACCTGTTATAAGTGTTCTTGGAGAATTTGATGCTCTACCAGGTCTTTCTCAAGATACTAAACCAACTAAAAAACCACTAATTGAAGGTGGAAATGGACATGGATGTGGTCATAATTTATTTGGAGCTGCTAGTTTAGCTTCTGCAATTGCGATTAAAGAACAGATTGAAAATGGTGATTTACAAGGAACAATCAAATTTTTTGGTACTCCTTCCGAAGAAAAGTTTTTTGGTAAAATATGGATGGTTGATGCAGGATTATGGGATGATGTAGATGTTAATATAAGCTGGCATCCAGGTTACTATACTGAAGCTGATGTTCAATCTACACTGTCATTAATAGATTTTCAGGTTGAATTTTTTGGTCAGGCTTCACATGCCTCAATGGATCCCTGGAACGGAAGAAGTTCGTCAGATGCACTGGAATTATATACTTCAGCAATAAACTATTATCGTGAACATGTTCAGCCAACAGTAAGAATGCATTATCACATTCAAGACGCTGGTAAAGTTGTTAATGTTGTTCCTGATTATTCAAAATTATGGGTTCGTGTACGCGATTCAAATAGAGCTGGTATGACCCCGGTTTATGAAAGAGTTATGGAAATGGCAGAAGGAGCAGCAATACTGGCAAATGTTGATTATAAAGTCACATTGATTTCAGGAATCTATGAAGTTCTGGTAAACAGAAGAGGAGGTGAACTAATGCAGAAAAATTTAGAACTACTAGGTTCTATTCAATATAATGAAAAAGAGATAGAATTTGCTAAAGAATTACAACTCACTCTGGATAAGCCACAAGTTGGTTTAAATGGTACGATATATCCTCTGAGGGAAACTATAATTAATGGTGGTGGTGGTTCAACTGATGTTGGGGATGTTAGCTGGAATGTTCCAAACATTAATTTATCTGTTACAACAGCACCATATGAAACACCATGGCACTCATGGGCAGTAGTTGCTTGCGGTGGCATGAGTATTGGGCATAAAGGTGCTATATATGCTTCTAAAGCAATGGCTTTTACAATGTCTGATTTGTTTAAAAGTGCTAAACTGATAAAAGAGATTAAGGATGAGTTTATTACTAGAAAAGGTGACCATGTATATAAACCAATGATTGATGGCCCTCCGCCAATTAATAAAAATTAAATTCTTTCAATTTTTGCCCCTAGAGCATTAAGTCTTTTGTCAATATTTTCATATCCCCTATCAATTTGTTCAATATTTTGAATTACTGAATCTCCCTTTGCAGATAGAGCTGCAATAAGCAATGAAATTCCTGCTCTAATATCCGGAGAACTCATTGATGTTGCCTTCAAAGAAGATTTAAAATCATGTCCAATTACTGTAGCGCGGTGAGGATCACATAAAATAATTTTAGCACCCATATCAATTAGTTTATCAACAAAAAACAATCTACTTTCAAACATTTTTTGATGAATTAAAACACTTCCCCTAGCCTGGGTTGCGACAACGAGAATAATACTCAATAAATCAGGGCTAAATCCTGGCCATGGTGCATCCGAAATAGATAAGATAGAACCATCAATATAATTACGTATTTGGTAACCATCTTTATGCTCAGGGATAACTATATCATCATCTTCCCTAATTAAATTAATTCCGAGCGATGTAAAAACATTAGGTATTACTCCAAGATTATCCCAGCTAACATTTTTTATTCTTATACTGCTTTTAGTCATTGCAGCCAATCCAATCCAACTACCTATTTCAATCATATCTGGTAATACAGAGTGTTCTGCTCCTCTTAATGAATTCACTCCATGAATAGTCAACAGATTTGAACCAATACCCTTAATATTTGCACCCATTGAGGATAATAGCTTACACAATTGCTGAATATATGGTTCACACGCGGCGTTATAGATAGTAGTTTCACCTTCAGCAAGCACAGAAGCCATTAAAACATTCGCTGTTCCTGTTACAGATGCCTCATCCAGCAAAATATATGTACCTTTTAATTTTTTGGATTCGACTCCATAAAAATAATCCTCTTTATTATATGTGAATTTAGCACCAAGTTTAATCAACCCTTCAAAATGTGTATCTAATCTTCTTCTTCCAATTTTATCTCCCCCTGGTCTAGGGATATATGCTTTACCAAATCTTGCTAGTAAAGGGCCAACTATCATAATCGAACCTCTTAAGCCTTTTCCATCAATCTTAAACTTTTCAGAATTTAAATAATCCAAGTTAACATCGTCAGCTTTAAAAGAAAATGTATTTGGTTTTAGCTCCTTTACCTTTACTCCTAGAGAAATTAACAATGATATCAACTTATTAATATCAATTATATCAGGAATGTTTTTAATAATTATTTCTTCAGGAGTCAAAAGAGTTGCGCATATAATCTGAAGAGCTTCATTTTTAGCTCCTTGAGGAGTCACAGCTCCATTTAATTTTACACCTCCTTGTATTTTGAAAGCCTGCATATACTTGATCTAGTATCTTTTTCTGTTTTTATGATTTTTCCTTTGATATTTCTTATTAGAAAATTTTTTCTTAGATCGTAATAGTAATGAGGAATCCAAGAGATCTTCTTTGCTATCTCTAATATCAATTTTTGTTTCAGAAAGCTCATATAAATGATCAAAAATCACTTGATCTTTTACACTATCCTTATTCCAATTTAAAAAACACTTCTTCATGTGATTTGCAATAGTATAAACTAAAGCTTCTTTCATTTCACCATTTTCCCATTTGACTGCCTCATCAATCATGATTTTAAGATTATTTCCGTAAAACCTATACTTTGGAAAATTTTGAGGATAACTCAATGGTTGAGGTTTAGTATTTAATATTTCTTTGGAGGGCTTTTCAAAGGGTGAGTCAGCATCTAATTTAAAATCTGACATAATAAAAAGCTGATCCCATAGTTTATGCTGGAAATCAGAAACATCTCTAAGATGAGGTTGTAAATTTCCCATTACAGATATAATGGAATTAGCTATTTTATTTCTTTCTTCTTTAGTTTCTCTAGTTGAAGCATAATTAATCATTTTTTGAATATGTCTTCCATATTCAGGAATAATTAGATCTTCTCTGTGAGTATTATATTCTAAATTTTCTATCAATGTTTTAGATTTGGTAAGTTAATATGAAGCAAAATACAAAAAATATACGCAGAAATTATAATAAAATTACATTTTCAATCTGTTCATTGACCTTCTTGTAATAATCAATAACAAAATCAGGATTTTTAGCGGTGATTCTTACAGAAACAGATGTGTATTTATTATTTTTTGAATTTTTAATATCAAACTTTGCATCAGTGGGTTTAAAAATATCTTTGAGTTTATTAATATTAGCAGGATTTGAGAGATATATAAACTTATATAGATATTGGGATGGCCAGTCGTTAGTTTCAGCTAGCCTAAATTTTAAATTATTGTACGGGTCTTTATTTTCCTTTTGCATAATAATTACAACAAATATATTGTTAATTATTTTTTCCATTTAAACATTATTGTCGAATTTTATAAAAAATATTCTGATGAAAATTGTAATCACAGGAGGTCCGGGAACTGGAAAAACTTCAATAATCAATAAATTAGAAAATATTGGTCACTCTGTATTCCACGAAAGTTCTAGAGAAATTATAAAAAAATATAAAGAATTGGGTCATGATCAATTATTTTTATCTAATCCTATCAAATTCAGTGAATTACTTCTTGAGAAACGTTCACTACAGTTTATTCAATCTGTAGAAAAAAACGACAAATTTTGTTTTTTTGACAGAGGAATACCAGATATTCTTGCATACTTGAATTATAAAAAGATTAAAGGCTGTGGGCTTAATGGATTCGATTATGATTCACCCAAGGTTGTACAAAAAATTTATCAATTTTGTCTAATTGAACAATTTAGATATGATTTAGTATTTATTCTTGAGCCATGGCTGGAAATTTATAAAAATGATGAACAAAGATATGAGTCTTTTGATGAGGTCGTCAAAATAGATAAATCTATCAAAGAAACTTATTCAAAACTTGGTTGGAAATATATAATTGTACCAAAAGACAAATTAGATAAGAGAGTCGATTTTATTATATCAAAACTTTCAAGTGAAATTTAAAAATATAAAAATAGTTTTTATGGGTACCGCCGAATTTGGAATACCTACCCTAAAAGTTTTAAATGATAATTTTAAACTTAATGGAATTATTACAAATTACGATAAGCCATCTGGTAGGGGATTAAAAATTAAATTCTCACCTGTAAAAAAGTTTGCAATTGAAAACAACATAAAATACTTACAACCAAAAAATTTAAAGAATGAAGATTTTATAAAAAAAATCACATCCTTAAATCCTGATTTTATCATTGTTGTAGCATTTAGAATGATCCCTGAAAAAGTATGGAAAATCCCAAAACATGGCACTATAAATTTGCACGCATCATTACTGCCAAACTATAGGGGTTCAGCTCCAATAAATTGGGTGATTATAAATAATGAACAAGAAACAGGGGTGACTACATTTTTTATAGATGAAAATATTGATACAGGGGACATATTGTTACAAAGAAAAATCAAAATTGATAATAAAATTAACGCTGGGAATCTTCATGATAAATTAAAGGATATTGGAGCAGAAATAGTTTTTAATACGATTGATGGAATTTTAAAAAGAAAAATAAAGAAAATTAAGCAGAAAGAGAATCGGCTATACAAAACTGCCTACAAATTTGATAAAGAAAATATTAAATTAAACTGGAATTTAAACGGAATAGATATTTATAATAAAATTCGAGGACTTAGTCCTTTTCCAGGTTCTAGAACAACCATAAGTTCAACAAAAGGTGATAATAAAAAAGTTGTTATTTATGGGTCAGACTATATTGTTGAATCACACGATTTGGAGAATGGAATTATTTCTACTGAAAAAGATATTATTAAAATTACATGTAGTGATGGATACATAATAATAAAAGATTTAAAAGTTGAAGGCAAGAAAAGAATGGATGCTAAATCTTTTTTAAATGGATTTAATCTTGAAAATTACTATATAGCTAAATGATAAAAAAAGGAGATTTTTTAATTTCTACTCCAGACAGTTTAGGAGATTTTTATTTTAATAGAACAATTATTACACTCACCGAAGTAACAAATGAAGAGGTTGTTGGATTTATAATTAATAAACCACTAGATTATAGTTTAAGTGATGTTGAAGAATCTGTTCTAAATAAAAAAATATTAATTTATGGTGGAGGCCCAGTAAATCAGGATAATTTATATTTTATTCATAACAAACCTAATCTTATAAATAAGGGAATTAATTATTATAATGAATTATACTGGGGAGGTGATTTTAAAAAGGCTATAAAAACGATTAACGAAAATCAAATTGATATGTCTTCAATTAAATTTTTTTCTGGATATTCTGGATGGGCATATGAGCAACTAATAGACGAAATAAATGATGGATCATGGGTATTACTAAAAAATAGAAAAAACCACATATTTAATAAATACCCAGAAAGGTTGTGGAGTGAAAATATGAAAAAAATGGATGAAAAATATAAAATATGGTCAAATGCACCCGAAAATCCTCAGAATAATTAAGTAGAACCAAGAACCTTTTTCAGGTCTCCTATTTGATTAGTCCATAGTAGCTTAGACTCTTCAACCTCATCGTCATCTTCAGCAAAATCAGTAACAATTAACGAAACATCTTTTGTTATTTCATCAAATTGAATTCTTAACTCAAAATAGTAGTTAGTATCTTCATCATCCAACCATTGAAATTGGATTTTTTCATTATTTATTTTTCTAATCAATTTTGCACTCTCCTCAGAATCATCCCAAATAAAAATAAAAATTTCTCCTCTTGAATTTACATTATCTGAAAACCATTCTGATAAACCGGAAGGGGTAGAAATATATTGAAATAAGAGCTTTTGTGAAACCTTGATAGGAAATTCCATTTCAAATTTAATTCTATCACTCATATTGAATAATTAGTATGGTAATATATACATTTATTATATTTTTTAACAAGATTTCATTAAATAATTTATGAAACATAAGTTGAATGTGAAAAATTTAAATTTTATATTTGCTGCCTTTACAAATGGCGAGATAGCTCAGTTGGTCAGAGCGTCGGATTCATAACCCGGAGGTCCCGAGTTCAAATCTCGGTCTCGCTACTA
>MDSV01084128.1_pt1 | contig 12201 bp, 26 predicted proteins | sample 810851 | NCBI WGS metagenome assembly MDSV01 (sample SAMN05326640, study PRJNA326480) | marine metagenome | isolation source: seawater | place: Atlantic Ocean: North East | collected 2012
GATGGTAATCCCGCAACTCCTGATATGAGGTTTATGCCTGATGACATTCTCAAGAAGAAGATGCTTGATACTTTCGTAGATATCAACGATGTCTTTCTTATTGTTGATGATAGGCAAAAGGTTGTTGATATGTGGAGAGGTCTCGGTCTCAATACATTTCAAGTAGCACCGGGAGCTTTTTAAGAGTGTACTTCAGTGGTACTCGAGCGCCGAACGCTAATAGTGCGTTCTCCACATTGGACGATAATTGCCAACCATGGAATGTGGACTAAGTTGAAGACACTCTTTAATTTTAAAGGGGCTGTAGCTCAGTTGGGAGAGCGTCGCACTTGCACTGCGAAGGTCGCAGGTTCGAACCCTGTCAGCTCCACTATGCACGGAAAGGCTATCCTTCCTCATTCTCCAAAGGTTATTGTTCTTAGAGGAGGGATAGCGTGCAGTTAGGTTATGCTTGTATCAATATGCAGTTGAGTTATCCACCGAAAGGTGTACAACGAAGAACCACAGGTCGTTCTATGATTAAACGTACTTTTGAATCTAAAGGTATGGATTATGTTAGTGAGATATCTCTGAAGAATGCCCGTGACTTACATCATATCGTTGCGTGGAATATTCAGAATGGTTACAAATTCTTTCGTATAGGTAGTGACTTATTTCCGTGGGCGAGTGAATACAAAATATCTGAACTAAAAGATATCGAACAAATTAAACAATGGTTACACTCTGCTGGTACAATGGCAGAAACACACGGTGTTAGATTGACATCACATCCCGGACCATTCAATGTATTAGTATCTCCACATCAACACGTAGTAGAAAAATGTGTTGTTGATTTATCTATTCACGGTGAACTATTTGATATGATAGGATTATCACGTACACCTTACAACAAGATTAACATACATCTTGGCGGTGCATACGGAGATAAAGAATCTGCTATGGACAGGTTCTGTAAGAATTTTGAACTACTACCTGAGAGTGTTAGTAGTCGCTTAACCGTCGAGAATGACGACAAAGAATCAATGTATTCAGTAAAGGACTTATATTATGGAATCTACAATCGTATTGGCGTGCCCATCGTGTTCGACTATCATCACCACAGGTTTTGTGATGGCGGGCTTAGTGAACAAGAGGCTTTGGAGTTGGCTATATCAACTTGGCCTAAAAACATTACACCGGCTACGCACTACTCTGAAAGTAGGAGCATAGAACAAGAAGATGATAAGATAAGACCACAAGCACATTCAGATTATGTGTATGATAAGATTGAAACTTATGGTAATGAAATTGATATTATGGTTGAGGCCAAGAAGAAAGAGTTAGCAGTTGCGAAGTATTTGGAAATCCATAAAAAATAAACCATATTGGATGTATGTGATTCAATGGTTCTTTCAGGACCTAAGAAGTCTTCTACAAGGATGGTTGTTTATCCGTGGATATAAAAAACATTTAAAGAAACGAATTGAAAAAAATAACTTCGGAAGGAGAGAAGAATGGTAGAAATAAAAAAGAATAATACTGAAATTATTCGTATTTCTCAAAGTGAATTTAAAGGTAAGAGCTTTATTGATTGTAGAGTTTGGTTTAGAGAAGATGACAATAGTGATTGGAAACCTACAAAGAAAGGTATAGCATTTAACCCAAGTGTTACAAAAGAACTTGTAGAGGGTATCTTACAAGTTCACGAACAAATTAATTGGGATGAATTTAAATAAGGAAAATAGTTATGAGTATGAAAGATATTATTAAACAAGTTTTAGATAGACATAAAAATGGTCAAGGTAACATAGGTTCTGATTCTTTTCGTGAAATGTTAGCAGTTGAAATAGAAGCAGTTTTATTAAGTAAAGACACACAAGGGTTGCCATACCATACTAATCATTTAGCAGATGATAATAGCCCAATGTATCCGTGGCATCGTGATGAAAGTTGGTCTGTAAGCCAATACAATAGGAACAGGCCTGCTGAAGAACACGTTCAAAGTGTAGAAGAAATAACAAGAGGTTTAGATGAAGAAGGATAATTATCTATATGCTACTGAAAGTGGTGTAGAATACAGAATTAAAGAAGGCAGTAATAAACGTCAACTAAAATATAAACATCCTGATTATGGTCCACCATATTGGACACATAATACATCAGGTAAAACACAATGGCTTGATGAAGATTATGCAAAAGAAAGATATTGGTATAAAGACTTTATAAAGAATGGAGGAAACAATGAATAAATTTATAAAAGTATTAAACGATGTACACGACTTTATTATAGGCAGTACAGAAAAACAATCTAAAGAAAAACCTAAAGTAGGTTTCTCTACAGATAAACCGAAACGTAAGTACACACGTAGAAAGAAAAAAAGTGTTAAAAAAACTACTCGTTCTAAGTAGTTTATTATTGTGTGGTTGTGCTTCTACTAATCAGAATAGTGTGGAAGAAAAACATTATCCACTAATAGATACTCGTCTTAGAATACACAAATACAAACACAACATACAATGGCAATTTTTTGTAAAATCTAATCCGAGAACAGAATATTGTTCAGCTCATTTTGTATGGGAAGATATAAAACCCATATACAGATTAGTCAATGAAGAAATGAAGTGGGTGTATAGAGTAAGTAGAAATAAGAAAAATTAGTAAGGAGAAAGTAATGGACATTGAGACTTTAAATTATCTTGGATATGGAGAGGTGATTGAGATATCATTATGGATATCGGTAATGTATATCGGTAAGGGTTTTGTAGATGAATTTTTTAATCGGAGATTGAAATAATGGTATTAGATAGTTTATTAGCAGGTGTAATGTTATTCAGTTCATTCGCCGCACGTACACCAAATGTACAACCAAATCCTGATGACTATGAAGTTAGTGTTGGATTAAGTCACGATAACTTCCACGTCAATAGACAATGGGAAAGAGAACTTGGTGAGTTCTATATAGATGATTTGTTTTGGGCTAAGTTTGACAATGGTATTTATTTTAAACCTGAGTATATGAATAAAGAAAGTCAAGGTGTAAAATATCTAAAGATTGATTCAAGACGAAGTTGGAAAGGAATGTCTTTAGGCTTTACAAGTCGAAATGATGATAGTGATGTGTTTAGTTCTAACTTTGTAACATTCGTATCATTTGGTGGTAGTACAAAGAAAAAGTATTGGGAAAAGGTAGATGTTGAATTTTCTTTTGACGGATACTTTCCTCCGAGTGAAGAGGAAGATAGAGATACCTTTGAGTTTGAAAATAAATTCAAAATGTCTTATCCACTAACAGAAAGAATTAGGTTATATAATACAGGTGAAATTTCTAAACTACAAGGTAATCAATTCTACAAAGCAAAAGTAGGAGTGGAGATATCTCTGTAGAAGAATTAATTGACAAGGTACTTCTGTATCTTGTTTGGTTACAAACTCCAAATGAAAACTTCGGTAATATGCCTGTGTGTCCTTTTATCAAGGCAGACTTGGACAATGAAGAAATATTATTTCTAACTCAAACTAAAAAAGATGAGTTTATTGATTTAGTAAAGAAGTGGGATGAGTCAGGTAAAAAGACAGGTCTAATTATTCAAATGAAAATGCCTCAGTTTGGTGATAAGAGAAAAACGTATCAAACTTATTTGAATAAAAAAATAGCTGAAGTGTGGACTAAGAATGATGACCAACCTAAAGTATTAGTATTTGACCCGACAGAGAATTGGAGTCTTGCAGATGTTGAAACACGAAAGATGGCTCCTACACTTCTGATTAATTTAGCACGAAGGAAAGATTTGAGAGAAGCACATAGAACCTTAACTAAGACTAAGTGGTATGATAAATTATCAAATGAAGATTTAAAACGATTAGCAATGGAACCAAAAGATGAGCAAACTACACCTAGCACTATTAGTTAATTTCTTAGCAAGTATACTTGCATTTTTTCAATTACAAGGACATTACGTTTGGGATAAACCATTCTTTAAATCTATGTGGTTTGTGTATCTTACAAGTCTTATCATAGCTCCTTTATATTGGTATTCTACTAAATGGTCATATGAACACTTTGGTGCATTTTGGAATATGAGGTTAGCAGGTTTTGGTATTGGTACACTTACATTTGGGTTTTTGACTTGGATGTTAATTGGTGAAGTTCCTACATTAAAAACTGCTATAACACTTCTGTTAGCATTATCAATTATATTAATTCAAATAACTAATTTATAACTTGACCTTTTAGTAAATTATACTTAATTTCTATTTATTAATATGAAGGTTAAAAGTATGAAAGCAAAACAATTTGCGAGTGGTGAAGGTGAACCACAACCATTAGATATTGACTTATTTAGATATGAGTGTGAGAAAGTTTTAGGTATGAAAAATTTAGATGAAGAAGAACTTTTTACACTTGCGCGTTATCTAATTGAACATTATTATTTGGTGCCTAAATCTCAAAGACAATATTTAAGATATTCGGTGAGTGAAGCGTAATGGCTAAAGGCGCTGACATAATAGATAAAGCAGGTAAAAAATTACTGAAAGGTGTTCCTGAATTGAGTCAACCTCTTGAAGAATTACTACCTAATATACAAACCGTTGCACAAGGTGAAGGCACGTTAGACGAACTACAGGATGTAACACGTATATTAGTTCCTGGATTTTTTACTCAACAAGCCGCAAAGTGTATACCATTGATTGCTGAATGTGTAAAGGCATTAGGAAAACTTCCACCCGTTACGCCACCTTCGGCTAAGATACAAAGAAGTTGGATTGAAGATATAAACAATAAATTAAGAACATTACAATCACAAACGTTTCCGCAAATGGAAGCAAATGTAAGTACTTTTTATACGGTCCCTGAACCTACATCAAAAATATCAGCACTCGCTTCTATTGTTGCTAAGTTACCTGGTTTGATAGCAGACTTTGTTGTTATGACCGTAAATTTAGTTAAAATAAAAAAGGCGTTGAAGAGATGAGAAATTGTAAATCGTGTGGTCAATTTATACAGAATGACCGAATACATTTAGGTTACAAAGAATGTACAAAATGTTCTAAGGTAGAACAATACTCTGCACACGTAGTGTATCCTCATAAGACAGGAGGTTATGTACAACCCGTAACAAAAGAAACTAAAGAAAGTCTACAAGGATTAGATAGACGTTCAGTAAAGACAGGTAAGGTTGGTCGTTCAACTTCATCTTGGGATAGATGGTTAAAACAATTTGAAGAGAATAAGAGTAAGCCTAAACCTGTAAGAAAATTACATTCTACACCAATAACTAACTATTTATTATTAGAAGATGCAGAAAAGAAAGTATTAGATGTTTACGAAAGTCGTGGATATGACAGAGCTGTTGATAAGATAAATGAATTATATTCTGATGAAAAAATTAGTTTGATGATGAAGAGTAAATTAAATAATGAAATTGTCGAATGGCAAATGATGACAAGTAAACAACGTAAATGGCAGAGGAAACTAAAATGAAAGAAATCTTAAAGAATCTAAAAAACGTAATTGACAGAAGAGATAAATTACAAGCAGAAGGAAAGGCATTTCATCCTAACACTCCTAAAGATTTACAAGTAGCAATCGATACATTTTTTATACATTGTAAAAATATGATTGAGTATGAGTTAGATTTTATACCAGGTGAAGCACTTGCAGATTTGTGTGAAGTATTAGCTAAATATCCTAAGTATCATCATATAGCAGGAGACTTAGTAGAGACTTTGAATAACGATTATAATATGACCGTATAATGAAGTGGACTACAGATACAAGTTATAACATAAAAATTAATTGGAAATATAATGGGAAGCAAACAGAAAAAAAGAAGACTGCAAAAGCCGACAATGGCCGACTTTCCAATACCTCCGACTAAAGTTTTTAAAGACAAAAAGAGAAAAAGTCGTGCCAAGGAAAAAGAAACACTTGCCAAAGAACTTAAGCAAGTTCTACGTAAAGACTTCTGATAGAAATGACCACTTCGAAGATTGGAGACCTTTCAAAGATGACCCTGTAGCGAGATTGTTCTCTTGGGAAGATTGTTGTTTTAGACAGATGAAAGATGGATGGATGTTCTTATGGCAACCTCCTGGTAATCAATACTCTAAAGGTTTTGCCGGATACGATAAGGTGGAAGCATTTGATAAGATGGTTGATTGGTTAGACCACAGAAGAAGGCAAGCATTTAGAGAATTAAAAAAAGGTAAGTTACGTAAATCACATATATGATTATAATTGATGATTATTTAAATGATAATATTCTGATTGAAATAAAAAACGATTCTATTTTCAAAAAGAGTTTGCCATACCAATATTGGGAAGGCGGTTATTGGAATAACAAACCTAACGGCAATGTAAAAAAATTAATTACAAAACTTTTCAATACTAAATTAATAGATGAAATTTGTAATAGTGTTACAGGCGAAGGTAAGTTTTATCCTAATGATTACAACGGATTAGAATATTGGATTAATGTACACAATGAAGAATCTAATTCTAAGTCAAGAGGTACTGATGATATTTTATCTTTAGATTATCATACAGATAAAGATGAAACACTTTTAGAAAGAAATGGTGAATGTATCGGTCCATCATTTGGATGTGTTTATTATTTTGATGATATGATAGATGATGTACAAGGTGGTGTTTTAAAAGTATATGAAAATGTAAATACTTCAATAGAAGGCACATATCAAATAGATGAACTTAATAATAATGAACCTATGGTTATAACACCAAAATTTAATAGAATGATTTTTTTCAATCCTGGAAATTGTTTACATTGTGTGACACCTATAGAGAGTGGTGTTAGGTCAGCAATAGCGATAAATTTTTGGAAACAGAGGCCGTTAGATTATGAATAGAATAAAAGAAATACCCGAACAATGGCGTATCGGTGAATCAATGTGGGACTCACCGTATTATTATTGGGAGTCTTACTTTAATGAAGAAGAAGTTAATTTACTAAATAAGTTAGGTGATAAATTAAATCCTATAGACGGAACTACATTTGGCGGTGATGATAAAAACGTTAGAGTTGGCAAAGTTGCGTGGATGAAGTACACGGAAGCAGAATGGGCATTTGATAGAATATGGCAATCTGTTGTTAGTACAAATGAAGTTGAAGATGGTTGGAATTTAGATGTAAGAGGATATGGTGAATCAGCACAATATACAACCTATGATGCATCTGAAGAAAATTCTTTTTATGGGTGGCATCAAGACATCGGGCCTAACTACCAACATAGAAAAATAAGTGTAACGGTACAACTTAGTGATGAATCTGAGTATGAAGGCGGAGATGTAAATCTTGAAAACGTAGGCACTATTCCGTTTAAAGGAAAAGGTGATATGATTATATTTCCTTCCGTGTTTGGTCACGAAGTATTACCTGTAACATCAGGTATTAGAAAATCATTAGTAATATGGCTAACAGGTCCTAAACTTAGGTAACGATATGGAAAAGATAATAGGAAAAAGAATCCCTCCTGGTGATAGATGGGAAATCGAAGATACATCTGAAATATTTAGTTCACTTACTGAAGCGTTAAATCATATTTATTTAAAATTCAAAGTTACAGAATTTACGATGAACGCATCAACAGGAACTATACAAATTGATGATGGAACTGAGGCTCCACCTAAACCACCAAAAACTTGGGATTTGTACGGCGAGAAGTAAGTATATATCATATTTATAATTGAAGGGTTATATGAAGGTCTTAACCAACCAAGGAGATTATAATTATGGCACGAGCCACAAAGAACAAAGTAAAGACCATCACTCAAGTCAAGTCTGAACAACCTTGTCAAAACAAAAGACAAGCCTTATCACAAATAAGAAGAATCAAGTGGAATATAGATTTCAGAAGTAATAATCAACATCACTTTTGGAAAACTATTGATACTAATGATATAACTTTCTGTGCAGGCCCAGCTGGGTGTGGTAAAACATATATATCAGTATACTACGCATTACAAATGTTAGCTCAAAAGAAATTCGAGTCTATCATTTTAACAAAGCCTTTAGTTGAGGCGGGAGGTGAGAAACTTGGATATCTACCTGGTGATGTTGATGAAAAGACAGAACCATTTATGATGTCGTTTTATTATAATATGGAACAGATAATTGGTAAACAAAGATTAGATGTTCTAAGAGACTCGGGTGTAATCAAGGTTATACCTTTAGCCTATATGCGTGGATTAACATTAACAAATACTTGTGTAATTCTTGACGAAGCACAGAATACATTACCAATTCAAATTAAAACTTTCTTAACACGTATTGGTCAGAAAAGTAAATTTATTGTTAATGGAGATTTATTGCAAACTGATATTCATCACGAGAATGGTTTAGAAGATTCAATAAAAAGATTAATAGGAGTTAGAGGACTTGGTATGAGTCGTTTTACTTCTGAAGACATAGTTAGACACCCTATAGTAAAAGATGTTCTTGCAAGATACGGACCTGATTGGAAAGTATCACACGCATCAGCAGAATCAACTATGTCTAATTATATTGAAAACGGACAGGCATTTGCAATTAAAGTTAGAGAAAAAATAAACAAACACTATAATTAGTTATATGACAAAAGTAGCAGGTATATTTATATATCATCAAGATGATGTTCTATTATTTAAACGTTCAAACAAAGTTCGGTATAATGGTAATTGGAGTGTTGCAGGTGGACACATAGAGACAAACGAGTCACCTGAAGATGCCGCTAAACGTGAGGTATTTGAAGAAACGATGATTATGATTTCAGGGCCTATTGAAAAAATAGGTACATTTCAAGAGAACGACAGATTTATGATGTTTGCGAAAGAACTTGAAAATAAAGTAGAACCAATCATAGATGATGAACACGATGATTGGGGATGGTTCAATAAAGATAAGTTACCATCCCCGTCTGCTGATTTTATTATCGAAACAATAAATAAAATATATGAACGGTAGTAAAGAATATAATTTTTTATGGTGGTCATATGGTTCTAATGCTACAAGAAGTACAGGTAGATTTTTTCAAACTATATTTGTAGACTTTTGTAATTATATGGATAACACTTATAGAAGCACTATTACTCACGCAATGGGTATACCTACAGATTTTAATTCTGATTCTTTAGTAGCTTGTAACGTTAGAAATCCTTATACATTGGCTGTATCACATTTTAACGATTTAAAAGCTGAAGATAATGACTTAGTATTTTCTGATTGGTTGATGTCTTCAACAGAATTAGACATATATCAAGACCCTGTTAGATGGGAAACTGCGGGAAAAGTTCCTGATATCTTTATTCATATGGAAACTTTAGAAGAAGATTTAATTAATTTTTCGTGTGTAAAACAATGGCTATCTGAGTATGATGACCGAGTTGATATTTTAGAAAATACATTAAATGAATGTATCAGAAAAAACTCTTATTTAGGTGAAAATGAAAATGATAAATACATAAATGGGTTTCAAAATATTGAGGGCTTATACTCTCAAGAATTAGCAGACAAAGTAGTTGAATTAGCTACTGAAGTTTATTTTAAACAAATAGGTTATAGTATAGATAGTTGGAAATCTTAATATTCAACTAATTATATGTATGCCGAGTAAAAACACAGAAGACAGAGTGATAGACCAAAAACACTTTATTAATACTAAGTTAGTAGAGATAATGGAATATAGACAATCACGTAAGTGGTATGTTAGTATTGCTGTGGTTGGATTATTTTCTTTTATATTAGCATTGATGATATATTTTATGGCTATGGGTAGAGATGTTACTGATGGTTGGAAAGAAATACTATTGTTGATGTTAGGAGGCTTTGTTGGTTCGTTTGCAAAAGTAATTGACTTTTGGTTCAACAATCAAGAGAACGATAATAAGTTATTAGAACACGCTGACGATTAATCTTTCTGATAATCTTTATATTTATAATTGTATAACTAACTTTGGAGACACCAATGTGTGAATGTAATTGCGGATGTAGTTGCTGTAAATAGGAGAAACAGATGTTAAAGAAACTTATATTAGGTCTATTATTGACCTCATCTTTGTTCGCAGAGAACGAGATATGGAAATTTTTTAAGTACTCGACTGCTTATGGCAGTTTTAGTTTAAATGCACCACGTCACCAAGACGATAGATTTGCTATTATTGGTGGATTGTCTTCAGGTATTCTACAAGTAGAAAGAACCGAAAGAGATTTAGAACCCGATTTTCAAACATCATTTGGACTTCGTAAGATTGCAAGATTTCAATACGAGCCAAAGAGAGGTGTTAAGAATGCTGGTAAAGGTGGTAAGTGGTATGATGGTTCAGAACAAAATGCTAATGAAAGTGCTTCATTTGGACCTGTAAAAGGATGGGAGTATCTAATCAAATGGACTGAAGGTCGTCAATGGGGTAACGAATATCTCAATCAAGAATATTGGGTACGATACATTGGTGATTGGGCAGTGGCTAAAGTTGGTATGACACAATTAGGACTTGAAGACATTAATTATGTTCACGGAGATTTAAGATTACATTGGACACCTGAAGTTCTTAATAATAAATTACATATTAGTATAGGACTAAAACATAGACAACATCCTGTATATGGATTTGATGCTATGGTTCTTGATACAACTTGGTATAAAGGTCAATGGTGGAACTTTGCTGAAGATGCTTTTGGTATCGATGACAATATGTGGTTTGATTCAACTATGTTAGACCCTGACTCTCCGACAGGTTGGGATAGTAGGACACTTTATGAAATAGACCCTGTAACAGGTGAACTCAGAGAGATAGAAGGTTCGGGTCCTTTTTGGAATGAAGGTGGAGAATATTGGGGCCACGATTGGTTGTGGAGAGGTGTTGATGGTAGAATATTTGCTTATACAGATAGAGAGTACTTTATATACCACTTCCCGAGAATGTTAGAAAAGTATATCGGTGGTGTAAAAAAAGATTTAGGATATCAAGGTGAGACATCAATCGTGATAGGAATTGATTGGTACCATTATACTGATAGTTGGTGGTTACACGCTTGGGGTAATTGGTTACCATATCATTATGGTCATACTGATTATGCTTATCACAATGCCGCACATTATGCTACACACTTAGAAGAGGGTGGCGAACCAAGTGAATTTATGTTGATGGAGCCAATGTGGCATAGTTGGAATGATTATGACTTTGGTGCTATCTTTGGTGTAAAGATTAAAGATAATTTAGGTGTCTTTACAGAAGGAAGATATTTAAATTATTGGGAAAGACCAGCTTATGATATTAAGTTTGGAATGAATTATCAGTTTGTTGGATGGTAATATTTTATTAATAGACAACGCGAGGAGCGAATAATGAAATCAATACTAACAGGAATCCTTTCTCTTTTTATTTTCTTTGGAGCTGTTCCTACTGCTAATGCTTCAGATATGAACTTAGCAAATATGGAAGAAGTCAAGAAGAAGAAAAAGAAAGGCAAGAAAATAGGCGGAAAAAAAGGCAAGAAGAGTAAGAAGGGTTTCTTCTCTAAAGTTTTTGGTTCCAAATAGGAGATAACATATGATATTACAAATACTATTTTGTTTACTAATAATTGTTTATTGGTTTAGTGAAGGTGTAACAGAGGGTTGGACTTGGTCTACTAAAAAGAGAAAAGAAACTAACAAACTTATACATCCTAATAATCATAAGAATGGTATATTTGATTATCATATGTGGAGGATTTTAGAGAATGTTGGAATATGGGGTGCAGTAATCGTAGCATTTCTGATGGAGGCCTCATTCTCTAAATTCTTTTGGTTAGGTGTTGGTAGTTGGTTTATTGGAACATTTTGTTACGAAGCGGCTTTGAATCACGTTAATAAAGGAACTATCTACAAACCGGTAAATTACAAATGGCACATCTTGGGATATGATATCCCATGGTGGGGAGGAAAAAAGATATTCATTTTACCTGCTACAGGATTAGCAGTATTAATTTACGGAGTTTTATTATGATAAAAAAATTGTTATTGTTATCTTCATTATTTTTATTTAGTTGCGGAGACGACAGAGTAGAAGAACCATTAGAAGAGAATATTCAGATGTTTGTAAATGGTACAGAGATTATTGCTCGTGAGTATTACGAAAGTATTACAACATACGGAGCATCAGAAGTACAAGAAGATGGTTCTATAAAAAAGATATTTGTACTACACTTTCAAAGAGAAGATGGTAGAGTTACACCTGAAAAAGA
>MDSV01093188.1_pt1 | contig 12201 bp, 9 predicted proteins | sample 810851 | NCBI WGS metagenome assembly MDSV01 (sample SAMN05326640, study PRJNA326480) | marine metagenome | isolation source: seawater | place: Atlantic Ocean: North East | collected 2012
GAATTGGCCAGCGTGGTGCTGCTGGAGCAACTGTACAGGGCCACGGAAATTCTTCGAGGCACGGCCTACCACCGCGGGAGCGCCCAGGACGAAGAACGGACTTGAAAACCGGCGCCCCACCCTGCCTTCTTCGTGGGACCTTTCTCCGATGACGCAACCTTGGTTTGGCTCCTCCTCGGTTTGTTGGGTTTGATCGGCGTCCTCTTGGTTCGTTTGTCGAGGCAGCAACCTTTCCCCGAACCCTCGTACAGGTACGGAGCAACGCTGCTGGTCATTGCGGCCCTTCTCGCCATGGGCACCGCGGCACCCCGACCTTTGGGTGTGGACGGGTTGCTGGCCATGCTGTGCCTGCTTGGTGCATTTGGCGTCCTTGCAGGCCTGACGCACATCGTCCGCACACGTCGAGATGTCATCGTCGCTCCTCTTTCCGGATTTTTGTTGTGCGTGGGCATTGGTGGGTTGATGGCGCGCACCTGGTCTTCGCTGACCACCGTTGAGCAGTGGGTGGATTTTCTGGCTCTGGTGCTGCTTGGAATCGGTCAGACCTACCTGGTGTTTCGAGGGCTGCTCATTGGAAAATTGCCCCTCGCTTGGAGCCAAGCCGGCATGGTGGCCCTTCAACGCGGAGCGCTTTCCGGCGAGCGGGGGGCCATCGCTTGTTTTGAGCGCGGCTGGGATGCGGACGAACCGCACCTGAATCCCATGGCGTACCTTGCCCTCAACCGCATTCATGCTGCCCTTGGGGACAAGGACGAGGCCGCAGTTTGGCGCGCCTCTCTGACGTCCACCGGAGGCGAGGCTGCCGTTGCTGAGGCGTGGATTGGCGCCGTGGAGGACGCCATCCTCCGCGTGGTCCCCGATGCTCGGTCCAGGTGGCCAAACCTCGAGGAAGCGTGAGCATCGAATACAGTGCCTTATATCCCAGCACGCCGATTTCAGAGTATGGGAGAGAAGTCGAAAACAGGCCGCTGGGTTTGGATGGCCCTCGTGGCGTGGTTCTGTGCCAACCTGTTGTCTCAGTCCCTGTACATGGGCCGCTACGGCCTGCCCTACGATGCGCAGCAGCTCTTCCAAGGCCTAGGCCCGCTCTACGTTCCGTTGCTGGTGCTTGAGGGGCTGTTGTGGCTCGGGGGCGCGGGTTGGTTGATCCATCGTGGCGTGCACCGAGCAACGGCCTCAAAGAAAGCACCTGTCGCGGTTTGAGACCGCGATGCCTTGAAGGGCCCTCGGTGAGTTTTCCCTCACATGAACGCGGATGAAGGGACCTATGCGGGCAGACCGATGTCGCCCACGGCCGCCTGCCATGCGGTCGAAGGGATGCCACGCAACGCTTTCCTCGTGTCCATTGAAGAGGCACGTCGCCTGCTCAAACCTGCACAACGAAGCCTCGCCGTCCTGCAAGCACTTCACGACGACGTCCGTGACATGGCCGAAGAGATCGAGCATTTGCTCGACGGCGTTCCACCCGGGCATGCTTCGGTCAAGGAAGTCGCTGACCTGACGGCTCGAACCATCACCGAATGGCAGGAGGTCGTTTCGGAGATGGAGGCTCAGGGCACGCACGTCGTCAGCCTTGACCCGGGGCGCCTCCAATGGTTCGGTGTCGTTGACGCTCACGTGGTGGCTTACGGTTGGGAAGAAGGCGAAATGGACATCGAATGGTACCACGAGATTTCAGAGGGGTTCGCCCTGCGCAAACCCTTGATAGAGGCTTGAACGAGGCCAAGGCATGGTCCGCATCACCCGCGTTCACACCGGTACCGGTGACGACGGCACCACCGGCTTGGTGGACGGCAGCCGTCGATCAAAGGGCGACGTACGTTTGGAAGCGGTCGGGTTGTGCGACGAGGTCAACGCGGCCTTTGGCATGGTTCGAGCAGCAACACAAGGTCTCGCGGGATGGCACGACGACGGAGGGCCTCGTTCCAACGTCCGGAGGACAGGTCAAGTGGTGCTCGCAGCCTTGGATCGACTTCAGAGCGAAGTGTTCGACCTCGGTGCTGAAGTGGCCACTCCTCCCGGGGGCTTGCCCGAGGGGATGATGGTGCTGGGCCAAAATCACGCAGACCTGCTGTTGGAAGAAATGGACGAAATGCTGGTCGAACTCCCGCCTTTGACCAGTTTCATTCTCCCAGGCGGTTCGTCCCTTCTCGCTTCTTTCCATATGGCCCGCGTCACCGTGCGCCGCCTGGAACGGACCATGGTCGCATTGCGTGAGTCGGAAGGCGGCGACAGCGTGCGAGACCTTGCCTTGGTTTACGTCAACCGCCTGTCGGACTGGTGCTTTGTGATGGGGCGTTGGTGCGCCCTCCGATTGGGGGAAGAGGAGGTGCTGTGGAAGCCACTCGGACGCCGAGGTCCAGAGGACGGCATTGGGGGAATGCTTCGCCTTCAGCGCCAGCATGACGACGACGTCGCTGATGTGTGATCAGTCCCGGCCCAATTGCTTCATGTGCGCTCGGGCCGATTGAAGCACCTGAAGGCCCGCTTCGTGCGTCAATTGAGACGCAGCGGCGTCCCAATCCAGCCACAAATGCCCCCGGTGTTCCCGCGAGAGCACCACTTCGAGGGCTTCCGTTTCGGCGAGGTACCAATGGACTTCCTTTTCCACGGTTCGACCCTTGTGGATGTAGGTGTAGAACGTGCGCCGATGAAAGCCATCCACGAAGGCAACGTCCACGATGCCTGTTTCTTCCCGAACTTCCCGTCGTACGGTGGCCTTGTGACCCGCATCGCTCGCTTCGATGTGGCCCTTGGGGAAATCCCAGTGACCTTGCGGGTATTGGAGCAAGAGCACCGCTCCAAGGTTGACCAACACCACGCCACACGAGGTCTCCATGCATCACCCAACGACGAGGTCCTGATGTGCTTTGCTGCCCCACGGCACCTTGATGGCCCCCCATCAACCGGCAGAGGCATGGTGCAAGCCAGCTTTCCTGAGGTCGGCCGCATCGTGGCGGACGCGGACCTCGACGGTCTCTGTGCAGCCGCCATCTTGCAGCGCGTGCTTCCGGGCGCGGAAGTCATTTTTGCCCACCCCGCTTTGATTCGAAGCGGGCACCTCGACGAGGTCATCGACCGTGGGACGGCCATCGTCGACCTGCCTTTCCATCCCGCGTGCGGGTGGTACGTTGATCATCACTTGACCAACCGTCCGAACGACGTCGAAGCGGCCACGTTTGAGGCGGCTGGTGGACGCCTGGATTGGGCAGCAGAACCCTCGGCGGCCAGGGTTGCTCACAACCTTGTGGCTCCCGTCAACGACCTCGAACACTTGGCGGACCTCATGCCCTTTGTGGACGCCATCGATTCGGGCGGCATCGACCGCGACGTCTTCTTGGCCGACGGACCTTTGGTGCGTTTGGCGCGGTGTCTGGGCACGGGGCATGCAGACTTCATGCACCACGTGCTGAACCTGCTTGTTTCTGGCACCACCGCGGCCGACTTGGTGGACGACCCACAGGTGGCTGAACGTTTGGCGGCCGCGGCCGAGGACCGGAACGCTGCCATCGAAGCGGTGCAGGCACGCACCACGGTGGTGGACCGACTCGCCATCTGCAGAATGGACGGCTTGCCACAGCGAGCCAGCGGCTACCTCGTGACGGCGCATGTGGGCGAAGATGCGGACGCATGCTGCGTGATTCATGGGCACGTGGACGGGGCCGTTGAGCGTGACGACCGGCCGCCTTTGTCCGCGAGTTTCTATGCCAACTCCTTCTTTGAAGGCCGCCGGAGGGTGGATTTGTCCCGCCTGGCGACGTCGCTCGACGAGACCGGCGGCGGCCATGCCAACGCATGTGGATGCCGTGTTCAAGCCATCAACGACGCCGGCATGGCGGTGGACCGCCCCGTTGAGGCCGAGGACGTTGAGCGGAACTTGACCCACTGGCTCGCGTTGTGGGCCTCGCTTCCCAATCTGGAGTGATCACTCCTCTTCGCGCTTGCTCGGAGAAGAACCGCCACCCATCCACTTGGGCGACCACCAGTTGAGCGGGCCCATCAGCCGCATGGTGGCAGGAACCACCAGCGCCCGAACCAAGGTCGCGTCGACGAAAATGGCCAAGGCGAGGCCCAATCCGAACATCTTGATGATGGCCACAGAGGCAAAGATTTGCGCACTGAACACAACGACCATGATGGCCGCAGCAGCCGTGATGAGGCGCCCCGTCTTCTGGAGGCCGTTGGCAACAGCGAGCGTGTTGTCACCGGTGCGTTCCCATTCTTCGTGGATCCGTGAGAGCATCAGCACTTCGTAGTCCATCGAAAGACCAAACACGATGCAGAACAACATCACGGGCGTCGTTGGGTCGATGGGTTCCGGTGTGAAATTCATCAATCCGTCGAGTCCAAGACCGCCTTCTTGGAAGATGAACACGAGCATGCCAAAGGTGGCCGTGACGCTCAGGATGTTCATCACCACGGCCTTGATCGGGATGATGACGGAGCGAACCTGGATGAACAGAATAAGACAGGTCGCGAAGAAAATGTACGCCATCGAAACGGGCAGATTTTCGGCTACGGCGTCGACCACGTCGAGGTTGTAGGCCGCAAGGCCACCGACCAAGGGGGCCACTCCGTTGAATGCGTCCCATTCGCCGCCGTCGCGATCGTCGCGGAGATCGCGGACGGCCTCAAGGGCTTCTTTGCTGTTCCAATCGTCGACCAAGGTCAGTTGGATGAAGGTGGAAGCGTTGTCGGCGCTGATGAACCCAGTGCGTAACGCTTCACGCTGTCCTGCTTGTTCTGGCGTCAGGAACTCCGCGGGCGTGGACCAAAACTGGACCACCTCGTCTGCGGTCATGTTGGGGTCGAAATATCCCGGAGCAAACACGTGCTCAACGTCGTCCCGTTCCAAGAACGTCAAACCCAACGCATGGACGTGGCGAAGTTGGTCCTCGTCGAGGGGGTGTGCTGCTGCATCGTAGGTGAGGAACAGGGATTTGTCCGAGGCTCCAGCCCAGATGACTTCCATCTCTTCCAGTCCGTTGCGCGACATGTCATCGGGAGGCAGCGAACGGATGCTGGTGACGCCCCATTCCGCGTTGAGGAAGGGTGCACCCGCACCGAGGAGCAGGATGAGGATGGGCACCAGCACGGCGACGGGCTTGGCCATGACCGAGTTGGCGATCCACGCCCAGAAGCCGTCTTCGGAGACGGTTTGGTTCATGCCAAAGGGCACACGGAACCGGTCGATGTTGTCGCCAAGCACGGCGAGGAAAGCAGGGAGCATGATCACCGACGTCAACATCGCCAAGGTGACGGCCAACGTGCCGCCGATGCCGAGCGAGGGCGCACCGGTGTTCTCGAAAAACAACAGACCCGTCAGGCCGATGGCGACGGTGATTCCAGAGTAGAACACGGCACGACCTGCGGTGGCCGACGTTACGGCCAAGGCCGTTCGGATGTCGTGGCCGTTGGCCTTCTCCTCACGGTAACGGTACACCACGAAGAGGGAATAATCGATGGACACGCCCAACCCGAGGAGCGTGATGATGTTCCCCGCGAAGTTGTTGACGTTCGCACCGTCGAGGGTGGACAACCAAATCGTCACCCCGAATGCGCTGATGACGGTCAAGATGCCGATGCCAAGGGGAAGGGCGGCCGCCACGAGTGAGCCGAAGACGATGAGCAGAACGGCGGCCACCAAAGGAGCTGAGCCGAGTTCTGCCTTGATCAGGTCGTCCTTGAGCCGCAAATCAAAGGTCGCGTCGGTGGCCAAGGGTCCTGCAATGTACGCCGTCACCTCGCCCTCGTCCTCGAGGTGCATGCCTGCGTCATGAATGGCTTGTTCCATGTCCTTCCAATGTTCCTTGAGCAGGGCTTTCGCCTCGCTCCGTCCTTGGGTGATTTGCACAGAGGAGCGGGACCATTCGCCGTCGTCGGAGACATGAGCGCTCCGGTTGGCCTCGTCGACCTCCCATGCCCGCACCACATGCACCGTGTCGTCGTCTTCCAGATGGGCGACGACGTTGTTCACGGCAGCGACGATGTCGGTGTCGCTTGGTGATCCGTTGGGGTGGTGGACAAGGATGTAGAAGGTCTCCGTGTTCTCGGCGTCGGGATCACCAAAATCTGCACCAAGGGACCTGAACACCTCGCTTGATTCCAAGTCGCCCTCACCAAATGACTCGGCCCAATCCGGCTCGACGAAGACCATCATCGAGGCCAGCCCGAGGGTGAACACAAGCCCAACCGCGAGCACCATTTTTGCTCGGTCGTGGGTGAACAGGCCGAGCTTGTAGAGGAGGCGGTCTTCGAACACCGACGGGTCAGAGCCGCTTTCCATGGCGGTCCGCACCTCCGGGTCTTTTTCAAGCCATGTTCTGAACAGTCACGAGAGCACGGCAAAGGTGTAGAGAAAACCGAGAAAGGCATGAATGCCCACCAGAACGAGCATCAGGTCTGCCGCCCGACCGTGCCTCGTTCGGGCCGGAGCCATGCTTTCTTTGGCATCCATGGCGGCCAAGGCCCGGCGGCCATGACGCACGGTGGTCCAGAGCACCCAAAGGCCGACCGGGCCGGTCCATCCGTGCAGGCTCGTCGGCAACAGCATCGCCGTGACACGACCTTCCTCGATGTACCCCGCTGCGGCGCGGGCCATGACGGCGACCATGACCAAGCCGATCGTCGCCATCAACAGACGTTCTCCGCTGCGGACGTGCTCGGCCAACGCCTCCCGGCGGGCTTCGCCTTTCAGGGTCCCACCGCCCTTGCGCCAACCGTGTTGGCGGACCAACCACAACACGATGAGCACCGCCAAGAAGGGGTGAACGAGCAAGAGGGCGGTGGACAGCGGTTCCATGACCCTCCTTGGTGCATGAATGGCCCCTCCTCAAGACCTTTCGTTCTGGAACGCGTCTGCAGCGCCGCACGGCGACGCATTGAAAGACGGCGAGCATAGCCGAAACGCACGGGGGGTTGGGGCATGCAAGAACAATACCTCGCCACCTGCCTGTCGTCGGGCTTTAGTCGACCCATGCGGGCGCCTCAGCGTGTGGCTTTGGCCACCCGTCAGGACGAGTTCAAACTCTTGCAGAAACCATGGCAAGGCATTCTTCTTCTCACCCTCCACGAAGTGGAAGCACCTGGTGTCGATGAAGACGACGAGGACGGGCCACCCACGCCGTCTCGATCCCCACGGGGCGCCCGCGCCCGACGCGGACGTCGAGGCGCCCGCAGCTCAGGATCGCCCTTGGATCACTTGCCCAGCGTGGAGGACGTGCTTGGCGACGACACCTTGCCTGCAGCGTTTGGGTTTGCGGTGTTGACGGCCAGAAAAACCCTCGAAGCCGACGAATGGGACGAAGCCCACGATGCGACCTTGCAAGAACGGCTCGACCTTTGCCTGAAGGACGGCGTCCATCCGGTGTGGGCCGAAGTGGCCCGTCGCTGCCCGCTCCTTGCTCAGATGTCTGGCTTCCCGGAAGGCAAAGTCATCGAATCGGTGGCCGAAAAGGGAACACTGGACCTCGCGTTGGCCGACATCTCTGGAGAGGACAGCGAGGAGATCCTCGCCCTCGTCGAAGCCGCAGAACCGCTTGTGGCAGACGCGGCCCCCAAAGTGGCGCTCAACACCCTCCTGCCCCAACTCCGCGCTCGAAAGAGCATCAGCCTTGATCCGGCTTTGTTCGCCCTCGAAGGAGCGCTTTCCGCGGTCCCCGTGGTCGTGGCACAAGCCCTCGGGTTGTCGCTGCCAGAAGCGTCCATCGCGGCGCTTGAAGCCGTCGACAAAGGATTGGCTGAGAAACACCGTGACCTCTCGGGACTCCGCGCGGGCGAAGTGTCGGATTGGAACGCAAGCCGATCAGCAGGATCCGACAGCTCGCTCGGTCGCATGCGACAACGCCTCGCGTGGATGCAACCCGCGGATGCCGCAGCGGACTTGGATTCCAACACCCTTGCAGAAGGCCTCGCCATGCTCGAAGCCGCCTCAGCACCCGGTCCAACGGTTGACCGCGTCCGCTGGTGGCACCTTGGTGCCCTCGTCCAAGAAGGCCGTCAAGCGGACGCGATCGCCTCCCTGACCTCCCTTTCGGTGGACGGTGAGGTCGATGCCCAGACCTTGGGCGATCTGGTGGTTCGGATCGATGCCGCTGAAGCCAACGATTGGCTTTCCAGCGCATGCAAGCGAATGGAAGCGCCCGCCCGGCTGCACATTGCCCTTCACTCCTCGCTTCCCAGTGGACCAAGGATGACCGCGTTCCGGAGCCTCCAAGACAACGGATTTTCATTCCCTCCCGAAACTTTCGATGACCTTGCCTCGCTGCTCCTCGAAGGTCAAGAAATCCGTCGATTGTCGCGGCTTCTGGTCGAAGGAGGCCATGCGGAAAGGCAACCTTGGATGGTCACTATGTGCGCGCATTTGCTTGCCGCACGCAAGGACATCGACCTCTACCATGGCGTGAGGGCGGCCCGCGCTGCCTCGCTTTCGTCCTTGCATGACAACGCTCCCCCCAGCGCCTTTGGTGCAAAGACGGCGCCCCTGATTCAACTGTTGGAGGGTGGCGATGCCCCCGAAGATCTCTTCCAGGACATCGTCCAAACCAGGCAAGGGCTGCTCGCCTACGGCCAGATTCGACGCGCTCTTCAGGAAGGAGGCGACGGCGTTGTGTCCGAGAAAGTCTTGGACGAATTCGAAGAGGCGCTTGGGGAGGGAAACTTGGACTCCATCGATGATGGTCTCGCGCACGCCATCACGGCCACGCTGCGGTTGAATTCGGCCATTCAGCAGGTCCAGAACGGGACCTCCAACGCGCAAACCGTGGACCTCATCGACGGCCTGATGGCCGGGGCAAACGTCCCGACGCGACGCATTCACGCCATTCGTCAACTGCTCTTCGACCACGACCTGCCACTGCCTTCCTTGGTGGCTTGGTACCAAGAACACGACCCTCGTTCTCCTTGGAGCGTTGTTGCCCGTGCAGCTCTCGCCTCATCGGAAGGTCGCCACCTCCGTGCTGCACAGGAATATGGCCGTGCTGCAAAGCAACAGGGCGCTGCTGAAGCGAAGGAAGACAACGAATTTGCGTTCGACTTCGAACACCGCGTTGCTTTGAATCGCAAGTCACTGATCCACTACGCCTTCTCTGGTGAGTGGAAGCGGGCCATCGACCTCGTGAACGACGAACCCGGCTTGAAAACCGCGATGACCGAGCGGTTCCTGCTTTACCTCCGTGTGTCGCATACCGCCCACAACGGCGCCACCGACGACGCGACACGGATCATCCGTGATGCTGTCAAGGAGCGCGAGGTGGTCATCGAAGACGACGACGAGGGAGAGCCACGCGAGCGCACACGCATCTGGTACAACGAGGATCAGCTCGATTTGTTCCTTGCTTACCCCGACGCTCATCCTATTCCCCTGCCAAAGAATCCCTTCATCGGGAGGGTCATGGCGGCCAAGAACCTCTCCAGCCAGCGTCGCAATCATCGGCGCAATTACGACCAACGCTACGCACAACTGATGGACAGTTCACCAACGCCCGAGGAAGTGTACGAACTGGCGCGACGTGCCGCCGACGACCACGCCCTGACGGGATTGATGTTCCTCGAGCGCGCCCTGTCCTCCAAGCGCTTCCGGTTGATGCAGCAGCAGAAAATCGAGAATTCAATGCGTTCCCTGTTCATCATGAAACGGGACGAAATCGCCGTCTGCGACCGTCGCCACCTCAGGCATCTGAGATTGGCTCCGCTGGTGTTGGTCGATACGAACGTCCTCGTGGATGCGCTGCTCGACCGTCTGATTCACCGCAGCGGCCGCAGCGTTCGAGCCGGCTTGGCCATCGACGCCAACCGAGACCTGCACCATCACCTTGAGCGGCTTGGCAAGGCAGGCAAGGTGCAACTGATGCTACCAGACCCCGTCCGGCACGAATTGACGTCCATCGCCAAAGGCGGCAACGTGCTGCGCGATCGTCTCCGCGAGACCTTCGCCACACCCGACGACGTTGAGGCGATGCTCGACGACACCAACGTGGAAGAAGCCCTCAACGATGTCCTCTCCTCCTTTGAGACGTGGGCCAAGCGTGAGTCACGCTACGATGACGAAGCCATGGAAGATGAGCGCGTCAACCGCCTCGACGCTTTCCTTGTTGAGCATCGAGACGTCTACGACGAAGTGACGGCGATGAAGCGTCAGCGCGGACAACCGCAACGCACCTCGCTTGCCACCGGAGGAGAAATTTACCCCGAAAAGGAAGACCGTGAGATCATGTGCCTCGCCATGCGGCTGGCAGAAATCCCGTTGGAAGACTTTGGGGCCGTCCTCGTGGCCACGCGGGACAGCGATTTTACCCTGGTGGCCCCTTCGATGTTGGAGCACCTTGGGTTCGGCGTCATCCGGAATGCTCAGACCCTCAATCAGTGGTCTTCGCGCTGAGGCAATGAATGGTCGCGCATGAGCTGGGATTGCCCCCCAGCGACGAAATCAACCCAGGTTCTTGGGCCATTTAGACAGCGTCGTCATCGGATGACGGCCGCGTTCTCGCGAAAGAGGGGTTTTCGATGGTGCGGGTGCATTTGTCGTAAGCAACCCTATATGGAAATAATATCCAATTGGAGCATGCGCAAATTGAGTTGCTGGTTGATCGTCGCGATTATGGTCCTTCACATGTCTGCTTACAGCATGGATCACAACACCACAGAAATTGATTTTGATGTTGACGAGGAGGTCGATCCCACTCATGCCAATGGGAGGCATTCTCACCAGCTGTCTGGCAACCAGACCGCTTCCGGTTCGGACTGCAATTTCACCAACATGGCGGATGGGATGGGTGGCCCTGAGTGGGCGAGTACGGCAACGTACAGCGTGCACGACATCGTTGAGTGGCCATCAGAGTCAGGTCAATTCTGGCAAACCATCACTGCAGGTCCAACGTCGGAGCCGGGCACGACCACAAAGTGGATCGGGCCTTGCTCCTGCGAAGCCATCGCTGAAGACAGCGGAATCACGTGGAATTCCACGGTCGCGTACAACGCGTGGCAGATCCTGGAGCACAACGGCTCCGTCTGGTTTGTGTTGGATGCAGGAACGACTGCAGGGGACCTTCCGGGTGTGACTCCGGACCTCTGGAGGCTTTGCGAAGGGTCATGTGGCTCGCTGGTCAACATGTCCACGCCAGTTTGGGCAAACTCCACGCTCGTTTCAGAGGGTGAAGTGTACGAGTATCCTGCGAATTCGGATCATTTCTACACCGTTGTCGGTGTCGGCATGAGCAACCAAACCGTTGGCGCACCCGGAGTCGACCTCGATGCATGGGGAGAACCATTGCATTGTGACTGCAAGGAAATTTGGGAAGACAGTGGCATGCCACTCTGGGATGCGACGGTCGAATATTTCCAAAACGCGGTCGTTGAATGGCCTGCAGGATCGAACGCGTTGTACTACTCGTTTGATCATGGAACAGGAATCGAGCCCGGAACCTCCCAAAGCCCGCAAATCTGGAGGTTGTGCAGCGGAGAGGCCCCCAGCGGTTTCCTGTGCGATGATTTCAACGGAACCGGCGGCAAGGTGTGGACCAACACCACGAACGTGACGGCAGGAGACATTTTCCAATATCCCGCTGGCTCGGGGAATTTCTACATCGTTTCAGCGGGCATCAGCGCTCAGTTGGTGGGTGCCCCGGGCGTGGATCTTGACGCATGGTCTGAGAAATACTGCACCTGCGAGGAAATCTGGGAAGCCGGCAGTCAAACCGTTTGGGATGCCAATTCCATCTATTCCTCGGGCACCATCGTGCTCCATCCTGCAAATTCAACCTCCTTCTGGATCGCCGTCATGCCGTCAACCACGGCAGGCGTTGAACCTGGACAGCCATGGGCAGACGGAAACGAGTGGGAACTCTGCGGCCATCAGGACAATGCCTCAAGCGGACCATGCGGTGGATCGGACTACGTTGGTGCATGGTACGACATGGCCCGTGTCTCAACGGGAGAAATTTACGAACACCCTGCGGGTTCTGAGAATTACTACCAAGTCGTGATCCAAGGATACGTCGACCAAGAAGTCCTCTCTCCAACGGTGGATCTGGACGTCTGGGCGCCTGTGGTGTGCCCTTGTGAAGAGGTGTGGATGAACAGCGGCCAACCCGTGTGGGACGCGACCACAACGTACTACGAAGACGACGTGGTCGAATGGCCCGCGGGTTCCAATCAACTCTGGATTGCGCTTGACAACCAATTCGACGGTGCTGAGCCCTCGAC
>MDSV01210138.1_pt1 | contig 12200 bp, 6 predicted proteins | sample 810851 | NCBI WGS metagenome assembly MDSV01 (sample SAMN05326640, study PRJNA326480) | marine metagenome | isolation source: seawater | place: Atlantic Ocean: North East | collected 2012
TAAATAACTCATGATCATGAAAAAAACATCATTTCGCAATTTAAAAGTATATTGTGTTGCATCAGATGAAACAACCCAATATTTTGATATAGAAGGTTTAATATTTAGAGAACTATCTAGTTGAACTAATCCGTTAAATAGTTGATTTGCAACCCATATAGTGGCCTGATCTTTTGCAAATGCAGGGTCTAATGTATGAATACCCGAGGATTCATTATACTTAAATATTGCTAAATCATCATTAGAATATTTATTTCTACAAGAATAAAAAAATAGCAAAAACATTAAAAAGCTAACTCTCAGTCTCATAAATAAGTTTTAAGTTGGCTAATTTAAGCAATAATATTTACCTCAATAGCTTAAGCTCTCCATTATACGTCCAAAATCTACCATTAAGATCATAGACTGCGACATGATATAGATATATACCATTATCTAATTTTTCTCCACTGTAGCTTTTTCCATCCCATCCTAAATCAATATTTGAACTTTTAAATATTACCCCACCCCACCTATCAAATACCTGCATTTCGAAAGTATCTATCCTCTTTCCTTTCGCAACAAACAAATCATTAACTCCATCTCCATCTGGAGTAAACGAATTTGGAATAAATAAATCATATTCTGGATTAATCTGAATAGTTTTAATAAGCTCAGAACTACATCCAATATCATTAATTGCAGTAAGAGAAACATTATAAGTTCTAATGTCACTAAAATTATATATTGGATTATATTCAAAAGAATAATCTCCATTATCAAAATTCCAAACAAATGATGTAGCCCCCTCTGAATAATTATAAAAACTAATTTCAGAATAGCTTTCTGAAACAAAAAGTTTGTCAGCTTGAAAATCTACATTCGGTAGTGAATGCACCTTGATAATTGCTGGCATCAGTGTATCATTTTTACATCCTGCTTCAGAAAAAACCTCTAAACCTATATCAAAACTACCATTATAATTATAAATATGTTTAGGATTTTTTTTATCAGAAAAATTACCATCACCAAAACTATAATTCCAACTTATAATTTGATTATCATTATTATTTTGCAAGTAACTTATTTTAATTTCATCACCTATACAGGCATCTGAAAAAGTTGTAAAATTAGCACTAGGAAGTTTAGATATTTTGATTTCCTTATTAAAACTACTTTTGCAACCATTATTTGTTGTCACTAAAAGATCAACATCAAAAATACCAGAAGATTTAAACATGTATTTTGGATCCTCAACGTTTGAATTTCCTTCTATGCCAAAACTCCAATTATAAGCACTAATATTATCGTTTAGAACTGATGAAAGATTATTAAATATTACTTCTTCTCCTTGACATAAATTTGAAGCAATGAAATCTACTTTAGGATTTGCAAAAACCTCTGTAAGTCTAGTAGTTGTAGCCCTACACCCTTTATCACTTATTGCTTCTAACGTAACACTAAAAAATCCAAAACCATCAAATATATATTTGCAAATAGAGTCAGCAGAAATTAAATTGTTATTAAAATCATATTTGATTCTTGAAATATTACTATTTAGTATTGATGATAAATTTGTAAATATATTACCAACACCTTCACAATTACTTTCAGATACAAAATCTACTATTGGAATATGATTTACAAAAACCTGTTTGGTAATATTGTTTGCACAACCCATATTAGAAATTACATTTAAATTAACATCAAATATACCTGCTGACAAATAAGAATAATACGTATCTTTATTATCAGAAAATCCTATTCCATCACCAAAACTATATGCCCATGTGTTTATATTATTTGATGAACTATCATAGAAAATAGTTTTTGCTCCTAAACAAACTTCTGTTGCAATAAAATTAACTATAGGTTTAGGAAAAACATTAATAATTTTTTTGATAGTATCTGTACATGAATTATTTAAGTTTTTCACTATCAATGATATGTCATTTCCACCAACATTTAGCGTATTATAAACTAATTGACCATACTGTCCAAAACTCCAAGTATAAGAATTATTATTTGTAGAAAGCCCTGAGTTAGCTGTAAAAGTAGTACTATCTCCTTCACATAAATTTGTTGCTATAAATGTTGGACTAGGAACTTCGCTATGTACATATACAAATACAGAATCTATTGCTGAGCATAATCCATCACTATTATAAACATAATAGAAAATACTTGAATGAGGATTCGCTTGTGGATTATTTATATCTGCAGCAGACAATGTATTATTAGGAAACCATAAATAAACAGTACCATTTCCAACTCCATTCAACTCTACTGATTCTCCTTTACATATTTCTAAGTCAACTCCTGCATCAACAACAATTTCATTTACTTTAATAGTATCAACAGAATATACAGTTAATTGACATCCTGTATTATTTTCAACAATTAATGTAGGTATAAATATTCCAGCATCATTATAGATGACATTTGAAATGCTATCTGTTGATATTATTCCATTACCAAAATCCCACAAGAAATAATTTACATTATCTACAATAGGAAAAAAATTAATTGAATCTCCATTACAAATTAGTGTGTCTGAAACACTAAATTCTGCTACAGGATTAAGTCCAGACATATCAATAAGATTACTTTGTATAATAGTATCTCTACATCCAAACATATTACTTACAATTAATGAAACATCAAAAATCCCAGAACTTGAATACAAATGAGAAGGATTTTCTAGTAAAGAAACTGCACTATCTCCAAAGTTCCATTCAAAATAGTTTACGTCAATACTTGATAAATTAGTAAAATCTGCAATTAATGGAGGACAGTCTGAATTTAATTCTAAACTTGAAAATTCAGCTTTTGGAGATAAAACTTGAATATAATTATTTAATTTTATAGAATCTGTACATCCAAATGAGTCTGTAATTAATAAATTAATATCATACACTCCATTTGTTAAGAATTTATGAGTTGGACTAAATACATCACTTAAACTTCCGTCTCCAAAATTCCAATTTGAAATAATATTTATACCATTTGATAAATTTGTAAATTCTACAATATCCCCTTCACAAATATTTTGAATATTAGAACTAAAATTAGCTGACAGTTTGTTAAATTCAACAAATTCTATTTTCTTTAAAGTATCTCTACATCCATGCATTGACTCAGCATACAAAGTAACATCATACATGCCATTTTCATCATAAAAATGCTGAGTGTTATTTAAAGTAGATGAAGCTCCATCACCAAATTCCCATACAACTGAACTCACAGGATCAGAATGATCTTTAAATTCTACTAATAGTGAATCACATCCTGAAACACTTGATATATCAAAATCAGCATTTACGTCATACATACTATACATATCTAATCTAGTCATAGTATCTTTACAACCATGAATATCAGTGACTACCATAGTGACATCATAGGATCCAGGAACAGTAAAATTACGAACAGGACTATCACCTACATATCCATCTGAGTATAATAATTTAAAATATGAATAATCTTGAGAATTATTATTGATATATACTGTTTTTGGAACACAGCCAGTTGAATCATCATAAGAATTATTTTGATTAACTAAGTAATCAAACTCAGCAACTGGTTTTGTGAGTTTTATTTCTCTTTCTAAAATATGTGTACAGCCAGTTAAAAAGTTAGTTGCTGATAATGTAATGATATGATTACCTAAATTTAAAAAATTATGAGTCGGATTATTTAATGTCGATGTAGTGCCATCTCCAAAATCCCAAAATATAGAATCTGCCCCAATAGAAACATTTTCAAACGTCACCTTTAGTGGGTTATCACAACTATAATTATCTATAAATTCTGCAGATGGTTCAATAATTTTAATATAGTCGATAACTTTTAAAGTGTCTTTGCAAGTATTTTCTCCTGCTATCAAAGTAATATCGTATAAACCAGCTTGTATATATTGATGAATTGGTTCAGAATTATTTGAGTTTTCTCCATCACCAAAATTCCAATAAAAATCTGTAGAAATTATAGAATCTGGATTAGAAAAATATATATTTTCACCTGCACAAGCAATAAGAGGTACAGCATTAATATCTAAATTTGGTTTCTCATTTATTTTAATATGTGATGGCATAGTTAAGTTTGCAGAACACCCTAAATTATTTTCAGCATATAGTGTTATATCAAAATCTCCTTGATTAAAGTATATATTTGAGGGATTTGTAATATTTGAAGTATTACCATCACCAAAATTCCATTGCCAATAATCAACATTAATACTATTATCAATAAAATCTACATTATAAGGTATTGAGCAACCAATAGTATCACAAGAAAATGAGATAACAGGATTAGAAAAAACTCTTATAGCAGAAGGCACAAAAAAACTTTGCACGCATTGACCTGACATACTTGTTGTCAAAGTAATATCATAAAATCCTGCTGTATCATAAGTATGTGTTGGATTTTGTAATATTGATGTGCTTCCATCACCAAAATTCCAAAGAAATGTATTCGTATTACTAGTACTTAAATCAAAAAAGCTAACACTTAAACCTTCACACCCCTCATCTACACTCATATCAAAATTAGTAGACACTCCTAGAATCTCTATTACATCTGGCTTAACTATAGTGTCTATGCAACTGCCTGTTTGAGCATAGAGAGTTACAGAGTGTAATCCTAAATCAAAAATATGTGAAGGAGATATATTGTTAGATAATATTCCACCACCAAAATCCCAAAGATAAGATGATGCATTAACGCTATTATTTATAAATGACACTAATTGTGTTGAGTCACAAGAAACAGATATATCAGTATGAAAGTTTGCTGCTGGTTTAACATCTACAGTAATCATATTATTTTCACTAATTAAAGTTTCACAACCGTAAATATTAGTAACTAGTAATGAAATAGTATAATTTCCTGCATTGTTATATGTATAATTAGGATATTTAACATTACTTGATCCTCCATCACCAAAATCCCATTGCCAATTAACTAATGAGTCATTTGAATTATCTTGATATAAAAAATTAGTATTTAAAGGCATACATCCTGTTACTACTGAAGCAGGTAGCAGAGTAATTTCTGGATTTTCATGTATCGTTATTAAAGATGTTATGATTTTTGTATCAGTTGTCAAACTGTTAGACACTGTTAGTTTAACATCATAAATTCCAGGCAAATTATATACAGCTGATGGACTTTTCAAACTAGAAGTATTACCATTTCCAAAGTCCCAATACCATGTTGTTGGGCTCCCAAGTGATAGGTCTTGAAATTCAACTAATAAAGAGCCACATCCCTCAGTAGAAGTAATTGTTGTAAAATTTGCCGTTACTTGTGGGGTTGCAGTATTAAAATAAAACATGGCAACTAGGACAAGGAAAAGGTAATTATATATTGTTATTTTGTTAATTAAAAATTTAATAATTAAGAATACAATCATCTAGAAAGTTTTAATAATATATTGAAAGCTAATTAATGTTACGCTATTAAAACAAATTAGTTACAGAGAGACTAATACTTTTTCATTATTTTTGTCATATGTTTAAGGGTAAAAAAGCAGCATTATACACTTTAGGTTGTAAACTCAATTTCTCTGAAACATCTAGCATTAGCAGGCAATTGCAAGATGTTGGATTTATAATTACTGATTTTAACAAACCTGCAGACTTATATGTTATAAATACTTGTTCAGTAACTGAAAATGCAAATCGTGAATGCAAAAGGATTATAAGAAAAGCTAGAAGTAATTCCTCTAATTGCTTTATTGTTGCGACCGGTTGTTTTGCTCAATTAAAGCCAAAAGAAATAGCTTCAATTGATGGAGTAGATATGGTGTTAGGAGCAAATGAAAAGTTCAATTTGCCAAAATTATTAAAGAGCTTAAATAAAAATCAAAAATCAGCAATTCATGGGTGCGAGATTAATAATTTAAACTATTCCCCTTCTTACTCATTGAAAGACCGTACAAGATCATTTCTTAAAATACAAGATGGCTGCAACTATCCTTGCACTTACTGTACAATTCCACTTGCAAGAGGTAAAAGCCGTTCAGATAGCATCAGAAATATTATCAACATTGCAACAAAAATAGCATCAAAAGGAATTAAGGAAATTGTTTTAACAGGAGTCAATATTGGTGACTTTAAAGATAAAGAAAATAACCAAGGTTTTGATTACTTAATTAAAGAACTTGATAATGTAGTTGGCATTGATCGTTATAGAATCTCTTCAATTGAACCAAATTTAATTAGTAACAAAATTATTCAAAATGTAAAGAAATCAAAAAAATTCATGCCACACTTTCATATACCATTACAATCAGGATCAAATACTATATTAGGTAAAATGAGAAGAAGATATAGAAAAGAATTATATGCTCAAAAAATTCATGAAATTGTATCAAACATACCTAATGTAAGTATTGGTGCTGATGTAATTGTTGGCTTTCCAGGAGAAAACGATCAAGAATTTGACAATACTCTGAAATTTATTAAAAGTTTACCTTTATCATATCTACATGTATTTTCATATTCTGAAAGAGAAAATACTCCAGCAATAAATTTTAAAAACAAAATAGATAAAACAATAAAAAAAGAAAGAAGTCGTATTCTTAGGATATTATCTGAAAAAATGCAAAGAGATTTTTACCAAAAAAATGTTGGGAAGCAGAACATTGCACTTTTTGAGCAAGAAAATCATGATGGATTTCTTTATGGTTTTACAGAAAATTATATAAAAGTTAAGATCCCATTCAATATTGAACTAATTAAAACTCTGCAAAAAATACAATTATTAGATATTGACTCAAAAGGAATAATGAACGCAAAATTAACCTCACACAAAAATTAAATATATGTATCCCACTATTTCTCATCTATTATATGATGTATTTGGATTAAAAATTCCATTACCAATACAAACCTTTGGTTTTTGGGTAGCAATTGCTTTCATAGTAGCAGCATGGATTATTACCATTGAACTAAAGAGAAAAGAATCTGAAGGTCTCTTATCAATTATCAAAAAAAAAGAAATTATAGGAAGAGGCTTAAATTATTACGAAATAGCAAGTAGTATTTTAGTTGGATTTGGAATTGGATTTAAAGGCTTCGAAGCATTTTTTTATTATTCTGATTTAGTCGCCAATCCTCAATATTTTATGCTATCATCAAGAGGCAATTTATTTGGAGGCATTTTAATTGCTAGTATTTCTATTTATCTAAGATGGAAAGAAAATAAAAAAGAAAGATTATCAATTCCTAAAGAAATCAATAAATCTATTCATCCTTTTGAATTAGTAGGAAATATGACCATGATTGCAGCTATTGCTGGTATCTTAGGCGCTAAGTTATTTCATAATTTAGAAAATATAGATCTGTTTCTAGTAGATCCTATTGGACAACTTGTTTCATTTAGCGGATTAACTTTTTATGGTGGTTTGATTGCTGGATCCGTATCTGTAATTTGGTATGCTAAAAAATATAATATTAATATCAAACACCTTATTGATAGTGCTGCTCCAGCACTAATTCTTGCTTATGGTATAGGTCGTATTGGATGTCAAATGTCAGGTGATGGAGATTGGGGAGTTGAGAATTTATCTCCAAAACCAGAATGGATGTCGTTTCTACCTGACTGGATGTGGAGTTATAAATTTCCACATAATGTAATTAGAGCTGGTGTGCAAATGCAAGATTGTGGTGATAGCTTCTGGTATCCATATTGTGAACAATTAGCTAATCCAGTATGGCCTACTGCTTTTTATGAGACTGTTATGTCGCTAATAATATTTACGATACTTTGGACTATACGAAAGCACATAAAAATTTCCGGAATTTTATTTTTTTTATATTTAATTTTTAATGGTATTGAGAGGTTTCTTATTGAAAGAATACGAATTAACAATGAATATAATTTTTTTGGAGGTATTACTCAAGCAGAAATTATCTCAACATTAATCGTAATTACAGGAATAACAGGAGTACTTTATCTATATAGTAATTATAAAACTAATACATATAATTAATTTTACATATTGGTGTTTAAAATATTTTATTTTTGCTTTATGAAGAAAATAATGCTTATTAGTTTAATTTTTATATTTCACGTAAATATATTTGCTCAAAAAGGAAATATTAGGCTTATTGCTGAATATGAAGATACATTAAAGATTATAGCAAATGACATTATGTATGGTGATTCAGAAAAAGCAAGAGTTTTAGCAAATAATTCTTTTATAGAAAACCTAACAGAAGTTTTAAAATATGAAAAATCTTTTTCTTATCCTTTTGATTCACTTGTAACAATTTCTAGAATTAAATCACCAGATAAAACTTTCCGTATATTTAACTGGCTTCTTAAAAAAGATAATAATAAATATATTTATTATGCTGTTATACATTTCTATAATAAGAAAAAAAAGAAGTATGAATTGATAAATTTAATTGACAATTCAGCAAATATCAGAAATCCTGAATATACTAATTTAGATGCTAAAAACTGGTACGGCGGACTTATTTATGATATAGCTTATACCAAAAAACCAGGTATACAATTCTACACATTACTTTCTTATGATTTAAATGATCAATATAGTAAAAAAAAGATAATTGATGTCATGTATTTTTCTGGAAAAAACAAAATTAAGTTTGGACTCCCAATTTTTAAAGATTTAGATGGTAATATTCAAAAACGAATAATTCTTGAATATAATTCTAATACATCAGTAAGTGTAAAATATTACAAAAAAGAAAATCGTATTATTTTTAATAATTTAGTTCCTAATCGTAAAGATGTAGAAGGTTTATTTGAATACTACATTCCAGAAGGAACATTTAATTCATATAATTACAAAAATGGGAAATGGTGGTTAGAAAATGATATTGATATTCGTAATGATAACAAAATTAAAAAATATAAAAAACCAAATAAAGGATTAATCCCTAGATAAATGCTTAGCCACTATATATCGCCTAAAATTATTGCAGGATGTGATGAATCCGGTAGAGGCTGTTTAGCAGGTCCTGTTGTTGCTGCAGCTGTAATTTTACCAAATAGCTTTAATAATTCAATATTAAATGACAGCAAGTTATTATCTAAAAAAAAAAGAGAACAACTAAGATTTATTATTGAAAAAGAAGCAAGTAGTTGGTCTATAGGCGTCTCTTCTGTTAGAGAAATTGAAAAAATTAATATTTCTAACGCTTCATTTTTAGCAATGCATAGAGCTATTAAAAAATTAGAAATAAAACCCGAAATATTATTAGTTGATGGGAATCATTTTAAATCATATAAAGGAATACAGCACAAATTAGTAATTAAAGGAGATTCTAAATACTTTTCAATAGCTGCGGCATCTGTATTAGCTAAAACATATCGTGATAATATTATGATTAATTTAGATAGCAAATACCCAAAATATAAATGGAAAAAAAACAAGGGGTATCCAACAAAAGAACACAGATTAGCTATACAGAATATTGGCATATCAGTACACCACAGAAAAAGTTTTCAACTACTTGATTCCTAAACTAAATTTAAAAACATAAATGTTTAATTTTACAATTTCTATCTAATATTATATGTTAAATAAATTACTTAAAATTGGATTACCTATATTTTTAATAGGAGCTATCTTATTAATTTCTTATAATACCTATAAAAAAACAATAGAAAATATAGAAAATCCTATTGTTGTTATACCAAATAACGCATCGATAATATTACAATTTAATAATATCAAAGCTCTTAGCAGGTCTCTTAAATTATCTGATATATGGATAAAGTTACAAGATGTTAATCAAGTTAAAAATATTGATATTCATTTAGAAAAAATAAGTGCATTTTTTAGTGGAAATCAAAATATATTTACATCAAATAATCTTTTAATATCATTTCATAAAGTTAGTAGTAATAAAATTGCACTTCTTTATAGCAGCAATATAAAAGTAGGCGAAAAAAATAAAAAAGATATAGTATCACTTTTTGCAGAAGATATTACAACTTCTGAATATGACGGAGAAACTATCTTTTTTAGTAAATCTTTGGAAAAGTATTTTAGTTTTAAAGATGAAATTTTTTTTTATTCTTCTAACAAGATATTAATTACAGATGCAATTAGAACTTCAAACGAAAATACTGACAATTTATTTGTAAATAAATCATTTGCAGAAAGTTACAGAACCATAAATAATTCCTCTGATATTAACCTAATATTTAATTATAATAACAGTATAGATCTTATTAATATTTTAACTAAGCAAAAAATAGAACTAAATCAATTTGCAGAATGGGCTGCCACCGATATAAAAATTAAAAATAATGCGATATTATCAAGCGGAATAAGTAGTAACAATCAAATCGTGAATAATTTCATAGATATTTTTAAAGGACAAAAAGCTGAGAAATTAAATATACTGGAAATTATTCCTTATAGTACAACTCACTTATTTGCAATTTCATTTAATAATCCACAAAATATTTATACTAAAAAAAATGAATTTCTACAAAAAAGAAAAAAGTTTTGGAGCTGGCAAAAAAATATAAAAATCATAGAAGATAGCTTAGATGTTGATTACAATACAATCCTAAATGAAATCAGTAAAGAAGCAGGTCTTTTTAATATATCATCTAATTTAAATTCGAATTATTATTACACCTATTTCAAGTCAAAAGAATCAATTAGAACAAGATCACTGTTACAAAAAATGACAACTTCTTTCAGCTCTCAATACAAACAATTTAGAATAGGAAAGATAATAGATGAAAAACTTATTGGTAATTTATTTGGTAGTTTATTTGAAAATATAAATCCATTTTTTACTGTTATTGAAGACTATTATATATTTGCAAGAACACCTGAATCAATTGAATATATTATTGATAATTATAATTCTAAAAACACACTTTCAAACGGAAAATCTTTTAATAGACTAACATCCTATATTTCTGATGATGCTAATATTTTTTTCTATCTAAATCCTGGAAAAACTATAGAAAATTTAAAAAATAATCTAAATCATAAATTAGTATATAATAATGATTCTATATCAAAATTTACTGCATTTAGTATACAGATTAACACTACTAAAAATGGAAATATTCATAATTTATGTTTATTTTATGATAAAAACTATAAAGAAGACATAAAAGAAGAATGGTATTATCCTTTAGATACAGTCCCTTTGATTAATCCACAATTTGTAAGTAATCATTTTACAAATACAAAAATGATTTTAATTCAAGACAAACATTATAATCTTATTGCGCTAGATGTATTTGGAAATAAACTATGGCAAAGACAGATCGATAATAAAATTATTGGAAACATTAATTATCTTGACTTTTATAAAAATGGAAAATATCAAAGCTTATTTAACACAAGTAATCAATTATATTTAATTGACAGGAATGGTAATTTTGTAGAAGGATTTCCTAAAAAATTACCAAATACAACTTCAACAGGGCACTCATTATTTGATTATAATATGAATAAAAAATATCGAATTATGATTCTTGGTAATAATAACATGATTTACAATCTAGATAAAAATGGAAAAAAAATTCAAGGATGGAAATATATAAAATCAACCAATCTGATAAATCAAAGACCTATACATTTTTCTATAAATAATAAGGACTATATTCTAAACGCAACAAATAACAGTACAACGAAATTATTAGCTCTTAATGGCTCAGACAGAGTTACATATACGCAACCACATTCTTTTGTTAATAAAGTCAAAATTTCTAGTGAAAATGAGCTTTATGCTATTACTAATGAAAATAAACTATGGATTGGCGATGTAAATGGAGAAATACAAATTACTGAATTGCCTAATCTTAATATTGAAAGCAAGATATTATCATATAATGATGGATATTATTTAGGTAATAGCAATACATTATCATATATAGATAATAATGAAAAAATAAAATTTAATATTAATCTAGATAATCAAATTAAGAATATCATCTCATATAAAGAATACATTGCAGTATCTACAAAAACTAGTCTTTATTTTATAAAAGATAATAAAATTATTGAAGGTTTTCCTATAGAGTCAGATGGGCATTTTAATATTTCTGATATCGATAATAATAAAAAAATCAATATTATAAATATAAGAAATGGGTTTATTTATAATTATGAAATAGCTAATTAATTTAAAAGATAAGTTAGTTTTAAAAATGGAATCACCTTATAATTAAAATCACTTAATAAAGGAAACTGAGATCCAATTCTAATTAGA
>MDSV01029343.1_pt1 | contig 12197 bp, 11 predicted proteins | sample 810851 | NCBI WGS metagenome assembly MDSV01 (sample SAMN05326640, study PRJNA326480) | marine metagenome | isolation source: seawater | place: Atlantic Ocean: North East | collected 2012
CCAGTTATTTTAGAAGGTGCTGCTATTGGCGTAAAAAATGGAGGTAATTTAATGTTTAGAAGACCAAAAATAATTACAAAAGGTTTAGTATCTAATTTGCCTGATGCAATAACTATAAATATTGAACATTTAAAAATTGGGATGTTTATATATATTAAGGATATTGAAGTTGATGATATTGAGTTTTTAGCACCTTCAAATTCTGTAGTGGTTGGAGTTAAAACTGCTAGAGCAGCTATTGAAGAGGAGGTTGATGAAGAAGAAGGAGAAGCGGGAGAAGAAGGAGAAGAAGGCGGAGAAGCAGCACCTGAAGAGGCTAAAACCCCGGAATCTAGTGATACTGAATAAATATGAAGTATTTAATCATTGGATTAGGTAACCCTGGTTCTCAGTATGATAATACAAGGCATAATATAGGTTTTAAAGTATTAGATTCATTCGTAAGTTTAAATAATTCTTCTTTTATTAGTGATCGGCATGCTGATATTTGTGAAATAAAATTTAAAGGTCGCAAACTCATTTTAGTAAAACCAAGAACTTTTATGAATTTGAGTGGTAAAGCAGTCAAATATTGGATGAAAAAAACTAATGTGAATAAAGAAAACATATTAGTTATTACTGATGATATTTCATTGCCATTTGGTTCTTTGCGTTTGCGCAAAAAAGGTTCTGACGGGGGGCATAATGGTTTAGGTGATATTCAACAAGAGCTAGGGGGAAGTATTTATCCTAGATTACGTTTTGGTATTGGAAATAATTATGTTAAAGGAGGGCAGGCAAACTATGTATTAAGTAATTTTAACGAAGAAGAACTAAAAGTTATAAATGAAAGAATTGATATGGTAATTAAAATGCTAAAATCTTTTATTGCTATTGGTATTGATCGCACTATGTCTGATTATAATGGCAAAATTTAATATTTAATTTATGCTTAATAGTAAAAATATTTAAATTTGCACCTTTAAAAGGTATCGTGGCCGAGTGGCTAGGCAGTGGTCTGCAACACCATCTACAGCGGTTCGAATCCGCTCGATACCTCAAGTAAAAGCTTGTTATATTTAACAAGCTTTTTTTTATATATATTTGTCCTTTCTAAAAAAGATTTATGATTTTTAAAAAATTTGGATTATTTCTATATTTTATTTTTAGTGTCTTTTTGGTAGTCGGCCAATGCGAATACACACTAGTTAACTATTCGCATAACGACTGTTTCGAGGCTAATAGCGGAACTATTGATATTACACTTAATAGTAACAATGCTTCAGTTGATTGGTTAGGACCTAATGGGTTTACCTCTTCTTCTACCGCATTAACTGGATTATATTCAGGGATGTATTATTTAACAGTTATTAATACTGTTCAAGCATGTACATTAGTTGATTCTATCAGTATTGAAGAAACTATTGAGTTGTCTGCGGAGTTTAATTTAGCAGGAAGGTGTAACAACCAAGATTCAGTAGATGTTATAACTAATTTATGGGGAGGTACACCTCCATATACTACACTTTGGAGCAATGGAGATACTTCCAGAAACTTGATAAATCTCCCGCCAATTACTTCTTCTCCATATGTATTAACTATTACTGATGTCAATTTTTGTATAGATACGGTTCATTTAATGTTGAGCGTAGTTAATGAAATGAATCCTTTTATGTCATCAGTAGGCACAATATGTAAAGATGATAATAGTGGTGAAGCAAGAATTCTTGTTCAGGAGGGGACTCCTCCTTTTATATTTAACTGGGAAATTGGAGGAGAGCTATTCTCTCAAGAAGATGATGTTTTAGTAATCGATTCCTTTTCGTCAATTAGAGGATTATTTCCTGGGGTTTACTATGTTGAAGTAACAGATGCGATGGGTTGTATAATAAAAGATAGTATAATAGTTAAGGACAACCCAAATAGTTGCTTAATAATATATAAGGCATTCTCTCCTAACGATGATGCTATAAATGAGTTTTGGGAAATTGAGAATATTCATCTTTATCCTAATGCATTAATTTCGGTTTATGATAGAAATGGTAGAGAAGTTTTTAGAAGAAGAAATTACATTAATTCTGAGGATAGTGCTTTTGGGGGTAAGGATTCTAATAATCAGCCATTACCATCGGCAACATATTATTATGTAATTAATCTGGAAAATGGAGATGATGTGTTTAAAGGAACTGTAACAATAGTAAGGTAATGAAAAAAATAATTCTTTATATAATCACTATATTTTGTTACATAAATGTTTTTGCTCAGCAGGAACCAATATTTTCTCAATATTATATTAATGATATGGTTGTTAATCCAGCAGTTTCTGGAAGCAAAATGTACAACCCATTAACAATTCAAACAAGACAACAATGGTTAGGATTTGAAGGGGCACCATTAACTTCAATTATCAGTTATCATGGGGCACTAAATAATCGTTCAGCTATTGGGGGCTATTTAATGTTTGATAAAGGAATACCCAATACACAAGCTAATTTACATATGAATTATGCTTATCATATACCTTTAGACTATGATGAGGTTAATTTATCATTTGGTTTAGGAGCTAAAGTGATGTATCATAATTTAGATTTTGATTCAAATGATCTGCCACCTGATTATGATCAAGCTTTTTCAGCCAAATCATATGACAAAATATTAGGTGACGCATCATTTGGAGTTTATGTTTACGGAAGAAATTTTTATTCAGGATTTTCTATAACTAATATGTTACAATCTTCTTTTAATACAGCTGTTACAACATCTCCTTATCCAAATTCTGAGTATAGAAATTATTATGGCATGGCCGCATATAGATTTAATATTATGAATAATGATTGGCAAATCGAGCCTTCGTTCAGAATAACCAAAATGCAATTCCAAAGTACTATAAATGATTTAAGTACTCGGATATTATACTTGGAAGATCATTGGGCTGGTTTAAGTTATAGAACTAATGGAACTGCAGTATTTGCTATAGGTACAGGATTAAATGACATGCATATTTCTTATTCCTATGATCATACATTTTTTGGAGAGATAATGCAACATACATATGGGACACATGAAATAGGTATTACTTTTAGAATTAAAACTATAGCAACAGATAGGCATATTGGATTCTGGGGATATTAAAATGAAAAAAATTGAGCACATAGGCATTGCTGTTAAAGATATTGAAGTTTCTAATAAAGTATTTTCCAAAATTTTTGGAAGACCATATAAATCAGAAAGAGTTAGCTCTGAAGGTGTTATAACTTCTTTTTTTAAAATAGGAGAGAGTAAGTTAGAGTTAGTTGCATCCTCTACTTCAGAAAGCAGTATTTCTAAATATCTTAGTAAAAATAAAGAGGGAATACATCATATTGCTTTTTCAGTTCAAGATATTTATAAAGAGATAGCAAGATTGAGAAAAGAGGGAATTCGAACTCTTAATGATATTCCAAAGCAAGGAGCTGATAATCAATTAATTTGTTTTTTAAATCCTAAAGACACAAATGGTGTTCTTATAGAGTTATGCCAGGAAATAGACTAGTTACATCTTGTCTATCTTTTAAATGAAATGAATGAATTCCTAACTTTCTTGCTGAACGAATATGTTGAATTGAATCATCAATAAAATAAACTTCATTAGGTCTTAAGTTGTTTTCATTTAGTATTAAGTTAAAAGCTTTAGATTTCGGCTTTCTTAATCCTATTTCGTATGAGTAGTACACTTTGTTAAATAAATTATATAACTGATTATATTCCTTGCTTCCTATTTTTTTTTTGAATTCAGTTATATGAATTATATTGGTATTACTAAGAAGAAAAATATTATAATTACTAGATAATTTTTTTAATAAATTAATTCTTTTTCTTGGTAAATCTAGCAGCATCGCATTCCAAGCAGATTTAATTTCTTTGATACTTGCATTACTTGTTTTCTTTTGTATATTTAAAAGAAATTCTTCTTTAGTAATTTTCCCCTCCTCAATCTGATTAAAGATATCGCTTTGAATTTTTTTAGAATAAAAAGAGCTAGCATCTTTTATACCTAGTTTTTTAAATTCATCAATTGTGTTTTTATAGTTAATATTAAGAATAACATTGCCTAAGTCAAAAATAATTGCTTTAATATTTTTCATCTTGCAAAGTTGCAAATTATAGAACAATTTTGATAGTTTTGCACATCCTATTTAATAGGAGGGCCCATAGCTCAGCTGGTTAGAGCACTTGACTCATAATCAAGGGGTCGTTGGTTCAAGCCCAACTGGGCCCACTAAGCGGAATACTATATTGTATTCCGTTTTTTTATCAATTTGGTTAGTTATTTGTTAGAGATTCTAACTTAAGATTTATTTGCTAATAAAATCATGTATAAGCATACTTTACATTTAATTTTAAAGATGAAAATGCTTTGATAAGGTGTTAATTTATAGTTAATTCTTATTTTAGCAAAAAATATTTTATGAGATTTCTTTTAATCGTAGCATTCTTATGTTCTTTGAATTTTATTAATGCTCAAGTCAATTTAAAACAATTAAGGAGCGCATCTAATCTGGGTCAAAAATTTATTAGCTCATCAAATCTAACACAATCAGAAGCTAGTAAGGGACTAAAAGAAGCGCTAACTATTGGTGCTAAGAACGCAGTAAAAAAAGTATCACAAATAGGAGGCTTTAATGACAATAAATTAATTAAAATACCATTTCCAAAAGATGCTGAAAAAATGAAAAAGATTTTAATAACTTATGGAATGCAATCACAGATAAATAAATTTGAGTATTTATTAAATCAAGCTGCAGAAGAGGCATCAGCTTTAGCACTAGATATTTTGATAAATGCAGTAAGTAAAATGACTATTGATGATGCAATTGCTATTTTAAAAGGGGACGATAATGCTGCTACAAATTACCTAAAAAAACATACTGTTAAAAAATTAACGGTAGATTTTAAACCTATTATAAAGAGCTCAGTTGAAAAAGTAGGCCTTACTAATTCTTGGAATATTTTGACTACAAGATATAATTCTATTCCAATGACAAAAGATGTTCCCGATAATTTAGAGGATTATGTAACATATATGGCAATAGATGGCTTATTTATTTTGATTGAGCAAGAAGAGAGTAATATTAGAAATAATCCTAACGCGAGAGTCACAGGAATTCTTCAGCGAGTCTTTAAATAGGTGTCTTAGACAAGAAATCATGCTATTTCAATGTTGTCTAAACGAGCAGAATTTAAATGAAAAATAGAATAAAATTACTTTGGTCAGATACTTCTGGCAGAAAACTAATTGTATTTTTTACAATTCTGATTTTGTTATTAGTTGCTTCTTTATTTTTTCAGAAAAATAGAATGGAAGAACAAATGGAGCTTAAAATTCAATTTATTGAGCAGAAAAATATGTTGCGTGATGAATTAGACGATTTAATTGACGAGCATGACGAGTTATTAGATGAGTATGGTGATTTAAATAATCAGCTGCATGATAAAGATTCTATCATTCAGAAACAAATTACTGATATACGAAACCTAATTAGGACTGAAAATGACCTAAATGAAGCTAAGAAAAAGATTCTTATTTTAAAAGATATTGTTAAGAAATATTTGTCTAATATTGATTCAATATTAGTAATTAATGAAAGTCTTACTTTGCAAAAGGATAGTGTAATTAAAGCAAATAAAAATATTAACTGGAAGAATTATAAGCTTAGCAAACAAAATGAAAAGCTAGTTGAAAAAGTAATCAAAGGTTCTGTTTTAGAAGTTATAAATATTCAAGCAGAGGCATTGAGATATAGAAGTACAGGTAAAGAAGTAACTACTCGTTTTGCAAAAAAAGTTCAAAAAATAAGAATGTGTTTTACAATTGGAGCTAATCAAATTTCTGAGCCTGAAGAAAAGAAAGTTTTCGTTCAAATAATTGATCCTAAAGGAGAGCTTATAATAGCTAAAGAGAATAATGATGTTATTGTTTCAGACTCTACTATAAACTTTACGGACTATTCAATTTTTGATTATAATAATTTAGAGATGCAACATTGTTTTGATTGGGAGAGAATCCATCAACTAGAGAGCGGAGTTTATTCAATCAAATTAATTATTGAAGGGAGAATTTCTAGCCAGTATCAACTCAAGTTAAAATAATGCCAAAAATACTTACTTATAATGTCAATGGTATTCGTGCTTCACTTAAGAAAGGTTTAGATAAATGGATTGTTTCAACACAAGCAGATATTATATGTTTACAAGAAATAAAAGCTAAGCAAGACCAGTTTGATGAAACAGTATTTAATAAGTATGGCTACGATTGCTTTATACATTCAGCCCAAAAACCAGGATATAGCGGGGTAGCTATTTTGTCAAGAAATAAACCAAAACATGTTGAAATTGGTTGTGGTATAGAGAAAATTGATATTGAAGGAAGAGTAATTCGAGCTGATTATAATCAATACTCTGTGTTGAGTGTTTATTTTCCTTCTGGAAGTAATCCATTAAGACAGTCTTATAAAATGGAGTTTTTAGATTTATTTTTTGATTATATTTTAGATTTAAAAAAAACAACACCTAATTTAGTTATATCAGGTGATTATAATATATGTCATAAAGCAATTGACATACACAATCCTATAGCTAATAAGAATAGTTCAGGTTTCTTGCCTGAAGAAAGAGATTGGATGAGTAAATTTATTTCGCATGGTTTTATCGACTCTTTTAGGCATCTAAATAAGGACCCACATAATTATTCTTGGTGGAGTTATAGGGCAAAAGCAAGAGATAAAAATTTAGGTTGGAGAATCGATTACAATATGATAACAGAAAGTTTACTACCTAAATTAAGAAGATCAGGAATTTTGCCTCATGCAAAGCATTCTGATCATTGTCCAGTTTTTGTTGAAATAGCAGATTAATGTATTACATTTGCTGACTTTTAAAAAACAAAAGAAATGGGAATTTTACATACTGCTGAAAGAAGCACAAATTTAGATACTTCAGAAAATGTAGTTTTTCAAAGACACTTGATAGCATATAAAGAAGCTGCAAAAATTGTTCACGGAACGGTACTTGAAATTGGTAGTGGAGAAGGCTACGGAATTTTGGAATTAGCTCCATTTGCTAATAAATATTTAGCAATTGATAAATATAAGCCTAAGATTTCAGACAATATTAATATAGAAAATGATATTACTTTTTTACAAACGGAGGTGCCTCCATTAAAAGGAATAGAAAGCGAAAGTGTAGATTTTATTGTTACATTTCAAGTTATTGAACATATAAATAATGACAGGTTTTTTTTAAGTGAGATTAATAGAGTTTTAAAACCAGAAGGGAAGTTAATAATGACCACTCCAAATATTTTAATGTCTTTAACTAGAAGTCCTTGGCACATAAGAGAATATACACCTAAACAAATGAGTGATATTTTACATATTTTTTTTAAAAATGTTGAATTAAAGGGGGTTTTTGGCAATGAAAAGGTAATGGATTATTATCAGAAAAACAAAGAATCTGTTGAAAGAATTACTAGGTGGGACATTCTTAATATGCAATATTGGCTACCAAGATGGATTTTGCAAATCCCATATGATATCCTCAATAGATTTAATAGGCATAATCTTCAGGATCAAAATGTAGAGTTAGTAAAGTCAATTAAATATACTGATTATAGTATTCAAAGCTCTAGTGAAAATTGTTTAGATCATTTCGTTATTGCTACCAAGCAATAGAAAAAGAAATTTTTTTTTGTTTTAATTCGATTAATGTTTTTTCTAAAATTTTTTTTAAAGTGTTAAAACTTTTTTCATTATTATGAAAAACTATTATTGACCCTTCAGTAGTATTTTTTAAAACATTTTGTTTCACTTTTTTAGAGCTAATAGATAATGAAAAGTCCCAACTTAGAACATCCCATAGTATAATCTGATATTTTTTTTTTAATCTCATAATTTGTGACGGAGTTATCCTACCATAAGGAGGCCTAAACAGATTGTTTCCTGGCATAAATTTCTGGCATTTTTCAATATCATTCAAATAAACCGAGCTTTTAGATTTCCAACTATTTATATGTGAGTATGTGTGATTTGCTACCCTATGACCATCATTTATAATTTGATTAAACAATTCTGGATAACGATCAATCTGTTCACCAACTAAAAAGAATGTAGCTTTTATATCCATTTTCCTTAATGTATTTAAGATAAATGGAGTTACTTCAGGTGTTGGCCCATCATCAAAAGTAAGCCATACATTATTTTTTGTATTCTTTTTTCTCCAAGTTATTGAAGGAAATATTCGTTGAACAAATTTTGGAACTTTGACAAACAAATTATTGAATATTTATATAATCATCCATAAATGTATTTATTCGGAATGTGTTGTAATCAATAGTTTCTTTTTTATCGTTTTTCTGTCTAAAATACACTTCGTTTTCATAAGCATAACTATATGAATTTTCCTCTAAATTATGAATCTGTAGAATTCTTACTAAACTTCCTAATATTTGACTTGTAATATTAATTTCTTTTTTTAGCCCTCTTCCATTGTCAAATTCTTTCAGGTATTTAATTTTATTTAGATAATTATCTATCATAATTGCTAAGACTGCATTGCCTTTTTCTGGCTGATTTAGCTTATAATACAAATCAATAATAGGAATTGAAAAGTAGTTTAAAGTTACAACTTCATCAGGGAACTCTTGCATGCATTTATCAAGTACAGCTATTGCTTTTTCTGTTTCTTCTTTACTATATAAAGACTCAGCAAGTCGAGAGTAATTATTTCTAAAATTCATAACCATTCTAGTATTTGTTTCATCAAAGTAAATCGCAGGATTATTTAATCCTCCCCAATTAAATTTATTCATCAATCGTTCATACATTTTCTCCGTATGAACCACTCCGGTTTGCCCATCTGTTGACGAGATTGAATAAGGAACTAAACGGTAGGCCAATCCTTCTAATTGAAAATACTTTTCTAGACCCATATAATTATCTCTTCCGACAGTAATTGCAAAATAAATAGGGCGCTCCCAGTTAAAGTTTGCTAAAATATCTAGTACCATTAGTTTGTTTTTAAAAATACCAGATCCTTTTAATTTAAATTTTATTTCATCAACAATTTTATTATGGTATTCTTCCGGGACAAATGTTTTGGTAATTTCTTTATTTACAGTAAGCTTTAGCTTTTTAGTAGGACAGTAATTTCTTAATCCTGCAGATGTATTTAGCTTGGCTTTTGGACTATTACTATTTATAAAATTCACTACATCTTTCACTTCAATATAATCCTTAAATCTTTCCTGAATTGGAGTGTAATCTCTTGTCCCAGTTCTATAATCATCATGTTCTAATGAAGAAGGGATTGGATCTGCATCATAAGAAGCTCTTTTCATTTGGTCAATATACCAGTCAGTGTTAAAAAGAGATAGATTTACGACCTTTATGTCAGTTCTAATTCCTTCTACTTCTTGGGCATACCAAAGCGGAAAAGTATCATTGTCTCCATTTGTAAATAGAATAGCGTTTTTATCGCATGAGTTTAGATAATTTTTTGCTACCTCTAGAGCTGTGAATCTTCCACTTCTGTCATGATCATCCCAATTCTCAGCTGCCATTAGAGTTGGAATACCAAGAGCAATAATAGTTGCTAAGTAAGCACTAGTATTAGTGTTAAGATGTTTACTTATATATGAATAAATTGATAAGACACTTAAGCCGATCCAAATTGAAAATGCATAAAACGAACCAACATATGCATAGTCTCTTTCTCTGGGTTGGAATGGAACAATATTTAAGTAAACTATAATTAGAACGCCGGTAAACAAAAAGAAAAGGAGAACAGACAATGCGTCATAATTATTAGTCTTAAAGTGAAATAGCATTCCAATTATTCCTAAAATTAAAGGCAAAAAGAAATAGTGATTTTTTCCTTTGTTATTTGCGAGATAATTTGGGGTTAACACATCTGAACTTGGCGTGCCTAGTCTAGTATTATCAATAAATTTAATTCCGCTTTCCCAATTTCCATGCAAAGAATTCCCATCCATATTCATATAGTCATTTTGTCTGCCGGCAAAATTCCACATAAAATATCTTAAATATGACCACCCAATTTGGTATTTAAAAAAGTATGTTAGATTATCACTAAAGGTTGGGTCAACATTCTTATTTTTTAAGCCAGCCCAATTTACATATCCTCCAGCATGACTTGCTTGCGTAGCACTCCATATTCTTGGAAATAACATCTTATCTTTTTTGCTGTAGTTTGGAACTGAATTTTTTCTTTGATCAATTACAATATATTTACCTTTCTTTTCATCTTTAGCATATATTGGGTTTCCATCAATGTAAGGTTCTCTTGAGTCTAATTTTGCATTAAAATGCTGCCCATATACAATCGGCCAGCTCCCATATTGCTCTCTTTTCAAGTACGATAAAAGACCTACTGCATCTTCAGGATTGTTTTCATCAATAGGAGGGTTAGCATTTGAACGAACAACTAAAATTGCAAATGATGAGTATCCAATGAGTAGCATCATGACGCCTAAAATGGCAGTATTCCAAATAGGTTTATTGTGCTTTTTAGTATAAATCAATCCAAAAGAAATAGCTCCAGTAATTGTTAAGAAATAAATTATTGTGCCTGAGTTAAAAGGAAGGCCAATAGTATTTACAAAAAATAGTTCAAATTTAGAAATTAGACTAACAGCCCCTGGAATAATAACCGCTTGTACTATTCCAAGAATCGCCATTGATAATACAAATGCTTTAATTGCGCCTAATTTAGTATAGTCATATTTTTTAAAATAATATATCATACCCATTGCAGGAATTGTTAGTAAGGAAAGCAGGTGCACTCCTATTGACAACCCAATTAGGTATCCAATTAACACCAACCACCTGCTTGCTTGTGGTTGATCAGCCTCTTCTTCCCATTTCATGATGCACCAGAAAGTTACAGCTGTAAATAATGAAGACATTGCATACACCTCCCCTTCAACTGCTGAAAACCAGAATGAATCTGAAAAAGTATAAGATAATGCGCCTACTATACCGCTTCCAATAATTGCAATTATCTTGCTTCCTTCTAATGTTTTCTTACTTTTAAGAAAAATTCTTTTTGCAAAAGCAGTTATAGTCCAGAATAGAAATAAAATGGTGAAAGAGCTGCAAATTGCGGACATGATATTTATTGCAATAGCAACTTCTGATGTGCCTTGTGCTGCAAAAAGTGAGAATATTCTACCGAATAATTGAAATAAAGGAGCTCCAGGTGGGTGTCCAACTTCTAGCTTATATGCAGTTGCAATATATTCTCCGCAGTCCCAAAAGCTAACTGTTTGTTCAATTGTCGAAAGATATACAAATGATGCTATAAAGAAGATAAACCATCCAGTATAGTTGTTAAGTTTGTTAAATTGATTCATAGTTGAATTTTAATGTATAAATAGATTCGCAAATTTATAAAATTAGTTTTGTTTTTTGTATCCTTTTTTTTAAATCGAAAATAGTTATAAATATTTCGTAGTTATAACTTTATTTTTATTTTTGCGATCATACAAATTAGTATGCCCGATGGTGTAACTGGCAACACGTCTGTTTTTGGTGCAGAAGAGTCTAGGTTCGATCCCTAGTCGGGCAACTTTTCCTTTAGCTATATTTTTTAAAATATTGCTCCCCGATTTTATTTTAAAAATGTGCCAATAAGATTATCGAAAAAATAAATAAATTTATATATTTGCAGGTTCCTTAGTTTTAAGGAGACGACAAGTATTTGCATTTAAAATGATTATTATGAAAAATTTCTTTACTAAGAGCTTAAATAGCTTTTTTTTAATTTTATTAATTGGGTTAATATATCCTAAACAAGTTACAGCTCAAATTGTAGATTGTAATGGTGATGTAAATGGTAATGCAGTTATAGATAACTGTGGTAATTGTGTTGGGGGGAATACTGGTGCTGTTGCCTGTATTGCTTTTACACCATATGTTTCCGTAGCGTTATCTACTACAGATTGTGATAGTTTATCTGATTTAACGATTACTGTGAGTCAAGATGCTAATGAGCCTGATATGGGTTCTGCATTATTTTCATCTAATTTAGGTTCTTTTGATATTGCGAGCATGAGTGTTGGTGATGTTATAGGAACAGCTGTTTTATCTGCTAACAATGGGGGTAATACTTTTATTACTCAGTTGACAGTTGACAGTATTGTATCATTAGATGAAGTTATTGTA
>MDSV01133436.1_pt1 | contig 12197 bp, 7 predicted proteins | sample 810851 | NCBI WGS metagenome assembly MDSV01 (sample SAMN05326640, study PRJNA326480) | marine metagenome | isolation source: seawater | place: Atlantic Ocean: North East | collected 2012
ATATTTTTAAATCAGCTTTCACAGTGCTATTTTAAATTATCGAATTTTGAAAAATCTCAAGAATTACTTATTGAATCACTTACTGTTAATTCTAATAATCGTATTACCTATGAGTTACTTTGTGATATTTTTAATATGAATAATCAATTAGATATTGGTGTTAATTTTTTTAATAATCGTATCTCTAATGATAATTCAAATTCTTACGATTACTTTTCTTTAAGTAAGCTTTATTATTTTTTGAATGATGCTAAATCATTACTGAAATATTCTGATTTAGGCTTAGCTATCAATAATAAAGATTATATTCACCTTAACCTACTTGGTGCCTATTACCTCACTAATAAATTGCTTATTAAAAGCGAAAAGGCCCTAATTAAATCTATAAATATAAACCCTAACTATATTCAATCATACGCTAATTTATCTAGTCTTTACTATGCAATGCATGAATATGAAAAATGCTTAAAAATTACTAAAAAAGGTCTTAATTTAGATCCTAATAATAAGATTATATTATTTATAGCAGGTAAATTATTAAAGGACTCTAAAAATTATAAGGAAGCTGTTAAATATATAACTAATAGTAAATTTAACGGCTGGGAAGAGATTGTTTTAGAATGTCTTTACTTTGATTCAAATTATGATGATTTTATTAGTTTTTTAAACAAAAATTTGTCTAAAGTATCAACTTCAAGAGCTGTATCTTCTTTTTGTACTCACCTAACACATAATACTGGGATTAAAACTAAACATAATTTTTGTAAAAACCCTTTTGATTATATAAAATATTTTGATTTAGAAAGTTTTGATAGTTCTCCAGATATTAATACAAGGCTTTTAAAAGAAATTAAATTATTTGATATGGGTCTTCGAAATCAACCTCTTTTAGTCGGCGGACAACAAACTACTGTCAATATTTTTTCTCAAGAGTCTCAGCTTCTACAAGATTTTAAATCTTTTTTATTAGACCAAGTTAATAATTATAGAAATTTGTTTGATAAAAGTAATGATTTATTTATTAAAAACTGGCCTGCTAGCTTTAATTTAACTGGTTGGTGCGTTCAAATGAATAGGAATGGATATCTCCATCCTCATAATCATCCTAAAGGTTGGGTGAGTGGTTGTTATTATATAAAAATTCCAGATAAGAATAATGCTTCAGAAGGTAATATTGAATTTAGTTTATCAAATTCTAATTTTCCTAAAAATATAACTAATTTAAATACATTAGAGTTAGAAACTAAAGAGTCTCGTCTGATATTGTTTCCTTCTTCTCTTTATCATAAGACCCTTCCATTTTCTGATGATACGAATAGAATTTGTATTGCATTTGATTTTGAACAAAATAATATTATTTAAATACGAGTAGATATATGATCAAAAATAAATCTTTAGAAAATAAATTGTATGCAATTAATAAATTAATAGATGAAAAAGCTTTTGTTGAGGCTTTAGATTCAAGTAAGCAGCTTATTAAAGAATTTCCTGAGTCTCATGAAGCATTTTCTATTAAGGGTGCAATTGAATGCTACCTTTATAAATTTGATGAGGCCTTAAGTAGTTTTAATAAATCCAAGGAATTAAAGTGTCCTATAAAGATTTTTAAAGTAAATATTGCTGGATATCATGCTAAAAAAGGTAATTACAACTATAATAATGGTAATTATGATGAAGCCTTAGATGAGTTTAAAAAGGTTACTGATTATTCCTTAGAAAGAGCTGAAGTTGCCTTTTCAAATATTGGTAATACTCTTTTGAAGCTTGAAAGAATTGATGAGGCTATTGAATATTATAATAAATCATTAAAAAGCCTTCCTTCTTATACTATTGCTCTTAGTAATTTAGCTAATTTATATATCAATGAAGAAGATTTTGAGTCCGCATTACCATATGCACAAAAATGTTATGAACAAGAATCTAATCAACCTTTTTATTTAATTAACTATGGGTTGGTCCTGGAGGGGTTGGGTAATATATCTGAAGCTAAAAAACTCTATTATAAGTTGTTAATGATTGATCCAAGTAATCAAAAGACTTTCTTTGTAATTGGTAATTTTTTACTTCGTTCAAAACAATATAAAGAAATTATATCATTATTTAATTCTGAAATGAAAATTATTGAAAGCCACAGTTCACTTCTAAATATTCTTGGTGAAGCCTATGTTAATTTAGAGAACTTTGATGAAGGTATTAAATATTTTTTAAGTGGTTACGATAAAAACAATATGAATTCAGAAGTTAGTCTAAATTTAGGTAAAACATATAAAATTATAGGCAATGATAAGGAATCGCAAAAATTTATAAATAAAAGTAAAGAAATAATGAAGAATAGAAATGAATAAGCTTTCTGATGATAAAATGCAGTATTTAATGAATTTATTTCAGGAAAAAAAAATAGATGAGTTAAGCGATATTGTTACTGATGAGTTAAAAGTATTACCTAAAAATGTTTTTCTTATAAATTTATGTGGATTAATTAGTTTTGCAAAAAAGGATTTTAAAAATTCTATAAATCATTTTAATAAATGTGTTGAAATAAAAAATAATGAAAATCTTTTAGAGGGTATTGAGGGTTTATATTTTAATATTGCTAAGTCTTATTTAGCTTTGAATGATCAAGATGGAGCTTTAGAAAATTTTATTTCTTCTGTTAAATATGATCCAAATTCAGTAGAGAAACTTCAGTATATTGCTGAATTATATTTCATTAAAGAAGACTACAGAAATTCTCTTAATTATTTTAATAAGTTAATAGATCTAGATAATTTAAATTCAGAATATTTATCTTTTAAATCTGACATTTTAGTAAGAATGAATGAATCTGAAATGGCAAAAGAGGTATGTAATAAAATAATTGAAATTGATCCTAATAATTACAAAGCATGGAATAAGCTTGGTACTTTCAGTTTCGAAGAAGGTAATTATGATGATGCATTAGAATATTTTACTTGGTCAAACGGAATTTTAGAAAATAATCAAGGTGGTTTATTTGGTTTAGCACGAACCTATTTACATTTAAGAAATGTTGATGATGCTAAATTAGCTTGTGAAACACTTCTAGCGCAGGAAAACATTAAACCTCAGTATTATATTTTGTATGGTGATATTTTGTTGTTTAGTGGAGATTTTCATTCAGCAGAAAAATATTACAAGAAGAGTATTGAAATTGATGATAAAAATCCAAAAAGTTACATTTATTTAGCTAATTTATATAACATTACTTATGATTATAAAAAAGCGCTAAGAGCGATTAACAAATGTTTATCATTAAACAAAGAACTTATTAGCGCAAAAAAACTCGCAGCAGATATTAATTTTAAATTGAAAAATTTTATAGATGCAAAGACATATTATTCTGAATTATCTGATGTTGAGAAAATTTTAGCTTGTTTATATTTTAATAATCAAAGAGACGATTTTAATACACTATATAATAAAAATAAAAATTTATTAGGCGACTCAAGATTAATTTCGAATATATTAAATTATTCAAATATTGTTTTTAATAGTAATTATAAGGATTATTTTTGTGATAAACCTTTTAGTTTTATATCTTCATATAATTTAGATAGTTCTAATAAAAATGATATGAATAATGAGTTAATTAAGCTACATAATAAATTAGTTGATCAAGATATTTTGAATAAAAATAATATTAATGGTTTAAGGTATCCAGGCAATATATTTAACTATGATAATGTTTCATTAAAAAAACTATCGACTATTCTTCTTGAAAAATATAATGATTATTTTATAAAATTTTCTAATAAAGATAATAATTTTATTAATAATCATAATAAATTACCAAAATTATCCGGTTCTTTTCTAACATTAGCTAAAAATGACACAACGCAATTAATTAGCAATACAGATGCTTGGCTAAGTGGTATTTATTATTTAGATTATGATAATAATAAGAAATCTATTATTAATAAGTTCGCAATTTATAATAATTTCTATTTCGATAGTGATGATAAGATGCTTAATAAAGAAATTGAGAAAAAAAGTTCTGATCTTTTTTTGTTTCCCGCTTCATTATCAAGTCAGATATCTTCAAATCATAAGCCTGTTATTGCTATTGGTTTTGATTATATCTTTTAGTTGTATATAGGATTAATTAATGAATTTAATAAAAAATAAATCAACTGAAATTAATAACTATATCAAAAAAGGTAATTTTAAAAAAGCTCAGTTAATATTATCACCTTTGTTAAAAAGATTTCCTGTTGAAATAAATTTACTCCAGCTACAAGTTATGATTTATTTAAGTAACCAGGATGATGCTAACGCATTGAAATACTTATATAAAATGTCAGAAATTAAAAGTCATGAAAGTATTTTTAATAATATTGGTAACATTGAAAAAAAATTAGGAAATTTTAATAAGGCAATACTTTTTTATAAAAAAGCATTAGATCTCGATGAAAATAATTCTCATATTTATTTTAATATAGCTAACTGTTATTTCTCTCTTAAACAAAATGTTGAAGCTATTAATAATTATGAGAAAACAATAGAAATTGATAATCAATATTATAACGCTCATAATAATTTAGGAATGCTTTATTTAAATAGTAGTCAAGTATTAAAGGCTGAGTTTCATCTAAAGGAAGCAATAAAGTTAAATAAAAATTTTCCTGAGGCAATTTTAAATTTACATTTTTCCTATATTTTTCAAAATAAAATTTCTGAAGCTATTTTATTATTAACGCAAGCTATTGAAGATAATATTATTAATGAGAAGATTGTATTTTACAGGGCAATTACTTATTCTTATCAGACTGATATAAAAATATTAGATGATATTTTATCTAATTTAGATAAAAAACAGAACTTATATAAATGGTTATTTGAATGGAAATTCCTTTTTTCAAATAAATCCAGTGATTTTTCTCTAACTCGTAATTTTAATGAAAATATTTCTTATGCCATTGAAAAATCTTCAGTTTCTGGATTATTCCTTGAGTTTGGTGTTGGCAGTGGATTTACTTCGAATTTAATCTCAAATCTTATTACAGAAGATTTACATGGGTTTGATTGTTTTGAGGGTATACCTGAGGCTTGGAATAATCATCCTGTAGGTGCATTTTCAACTAATGGTATAATACCCTCTGTTAATCAAAATGTTAAGCTTTATAAAGGTTATTTTGAGGATACTTTACCTACTTTTTGTAAAAATTTTACTAATAATATTTCCTTTATACACATTGATTGTGATTTATATTCATCAACAAAATCTATTTTTAATTTTCTAGGTGATAAAATTACATCTGGTACAATTATTCTTTTTGATGAATTAATAGGCTACGACGGTTTTGAAGAACATGAATTAAAAGCTTTCAAAGAGTTTATTTTTGATAATAACCTAGATTTCGAGTGTCTAGGTTTAAATTATCTTAGTGGCCAAGCTATTATTCGAGTTATGTAATTTTTTGATTTCTTGATCCAAAAAGAAATGTATTGTTTATTCTTCTACCAGTGAATTCATCTGAAAAAGTTAGGTTTTGTGTTTCGTGAAATAATGATGAGTCAAAAATAATAAGCCTATTAAATTTATAAGGAATATCAATAGATTTTGCTTTTGATTTTAAAAGGTATTCATTAATTTTATTATCTTTTGAATTATAATCTTTATATGTCCAGCTTTTTGGTGCTGCTTTATCATATATTTTCAAGCCACCAAATTTTTTTGTTTTATTATATTTGTCAGGTGTAATCCAAAAATTTAAATTAATTTTTGCAAAATCAGCATGTAAGCTAATTCCCTTATTTTTGACGTTATCATAATTAAAAGCCCACAAAGTTTGAAAGTCATTATCCTTTAATATTTTTTTTAAGTTATTTTTTAATTCAATTATTATACCTTCATGGATTGTTGAATAATTTCCTAGTCCTAGTAAGGATCCTAGATAATTTTTATTTTCATATGTATGATTCCAAATATTTGACTCAAGATAAAAATTTCTCAACTCTTCAATAGTTTCTTTTTCAAGGAAGTTATCAACTATTACTATTGGGAGTTTTGAATTGAAATACTTTTTCTCAATATTTTCCCAATCTAAAGATTTATTTAAAAAATTTTTAATAGTTTTTTTTGGGATATAGTCCTTATTCAATGTCATATAAGACTCAATTACTTCAATTTCTTCATTCGAAATATCTATTTCTTCTTTTATATTTTTTGTATCTTTTATTTTTTCACTAAGAACTTTTAAGTAATTACTCTCATTATTATCCAGTTCTCTTTTGAGGCTAAGATAAGTAAGCTGATCGTAATCGAAACTCAGTTTATAAAATGGAATCAATTGTTTTTTACGAAGACTATTAATAAAATCTTTTTTTCCTAAATTATTACTCTTAATTAAGAGATTTCTAATTTGCTCATATTTGTTTTTTGTAGCTATCTCTATACTTATTAAATTTTGGTATGCTTGAGCTTTATTAGGATCTAAATTAATGGCTTCTTCTAAAAATAATTTTGCTTCTTTATACTTTCCTTGTTCTTTGTTTATTAATCCTAATTGTATAAAAATAGAGTAATTTTTATTATTAAATTGAATACTTTTTTTATAAAAAAATTCAGCCTTTTCAAAATTTTCTTTTATTTTATAAATATCTCCCAAGCCTTCGTATGCTTTATGGTTTTCTTTAATCAAAATAGATTTTCTAAAGTAATTTTCAGCATCAACTAAATTATCCAATTTAATACTTATTAATCCAAGATTATTAATTGTTTCAAATGTACTTTCTATTTCATTTATTATTGAACAGCACTCAAGCGCTGATTTCCACCTTTCGAGGCTGACTTGGAATAAAAATAATTTTTGTAAAACATTTATATTATTATTATAAGTTTTATATATTTTTTTATAACAAGATTCCTCTTCTAGAAAATTTTTATTCAGATAAAAATTCTTTGCATTTTCTATAATTAAATCGATAGGTTTTTTCATTTTATTTTTTTGGCTTATATTTCTTTTATATATACCATATAAATGAATTAATTTTTATTTTTAGGTTTTATATTACTATGCAGTATCAAAATTATATAGATTCTATAAACAATTATATTGAAAAGAATAATACAAAAAAAGCTATAGAATATTCACAATTATTAATTGATGAATTCCCAAAGAAAGAGGGTGGTTATGATTTTTTATGGAAAATATATTCATCTATTGGAGAGAAAAATAATTCCCTAAAAGCTTTTTCATCATTAATAAATTTATATGATAATGATTTTACAAAATTAAATGGTATTGGAGCCAAGCTTCTTGAGTTGGATGCTATTGATGAGGCATTAATTTGTTTTGAGAAAGTTATAAATTCTTTTAAAAAAATTAATGATCTAGAACCAAATTTGAGAAATGTTTTAATTACCTCCTATAATGGCCTGATAAAGATTCATAAGGATAAACATGATTTTAATAACGCTCTTAAGTATACTGATAAAATTTTAGATATAACTAATAATGATATTAACTTTTTATTACTTAAGGCAACATTTTATGTAAATTCATTTAAATATAATGCTGCTATAAAAGTACTTAAGGATATATTGATTAAAGATCCAAATTATCACAAATCTTATCATTTGTTAGGTAAAATTTACTCAAGGATAGGTTTATGGGAGGATTCATATAAAAATTATGAAAAAGCTCTAGAAATTTCACCCGATGATAAGGATATAGAGTCCGATTTATCAAAGGTAACTGGAAAATTTTCATCCGAAATTTTATCATTGGAAGAGGTCAAATCAGACATGATTTTAGATGATAAAAATTTTATTTCTGAATTTACTTTTTCGAGAGAGCTATCAGAAGTTTTTAAAAATTTAGGTAAAAATAATTTGCTTGCTGGAAATTTTAAAACAGGCATAAATTATCTTAAGCTAGTAGAGGGTTATATAGAAATAGATTTACCTGAAGATGATGGTTTATTTGTTGCAAAAAATGTTAATATTAAGCAAAAACAAAATCCAAATTTTTTTGGCTCATGGGAAATAAATGATTTTGCTCTTTGTGACGACATAATTAATATTTTTGAAAAAAATTCTTCTAGTCATCACAAAGGAACGACTGTGAGTGGTATTGATGAGACCTCTAAACTTTCCATAGATCTTTCTATTGATCCAAATTCTTTAAGCTTAAAAAAATATCAAAGAATCAATGATTATTTTTATTATTTAAAAAAATTCTTTCAATTGTATATTAATGAATGGGACATTATAAAGTTAAAGAATGATTTTAAAGTTGGAACATTTAATATTCAAAAATATAATCCCGGTGGTCATTTTAAAAAGCCTCATTTTGAAAGGATGAGTGCTTTTACTCAGCATCGTTATTTTGCTTTTATGAGTTATTTAAATGATGTAGAAGAGGGTGGAGAGACAGTTTTTCCTTACTTTGATTTGAGTATAAGGCCTACTAAAGGACATACTTTAATATGGCCCGCTGATTGGACTCACATGCATTTTGGCGATGAGGTCAAAAAAGGTGTTAAATATATAATTACTGGATGGATAGAGTCTCATAATTAATGAAATTATATTCTTGGTTCAATATCAAATGCAAGAACAATGCGCTCCTCATCAGCTTCAAATGGAATTGTATAATGATATAATGATGACGGAAAAAGGCATAAACTTCCTGTTTCTATGTTGATTATTTTTTTTGAATCTTGATTACTATTCTTACTTTCAAGTTCTTCATCATATAGGCTTAGAACTAGATTACCACTATTATGCTTTTTTATTTTTGGTACATTTATGTATATACTGCCGCTTAGCCAACCATTTTCATGAATATGCGATTTTAAATAACCACCGCTTTTCATATTTATGAGCCAACCTTTAATATCGAAATTCTTTGGCCAATTTCTTATTAAACCTTCATTGCTTTTTTTGAATGTTTGTCGGTAGTTCTTTATTTCTTTTCTTATAATATCTTCAATATTATTAAAAAGGTAATTACTATCTCCAAAAATATTTCCAGCAGTTTGAGTTCCATTTAACAGAAGCAATTGATCTTTTTCAGATATTTTATCTGAATTCAATAATTCTCTTACATTCTTAATAAAAAGGTTCTCAAAATTACACTCTTTCAAAAGTGATTTCTCATAGACATATTTCATTGGATTATTGCAAAATAAATTCTTTATTTTTACACCAAATTTTTCATTTGCTTGAGAAGTAAAAGATCCAATTACTGCATTGGTTTTCTCTATATCTACAAGATTATTTAAATGTTTTAGGAATAGATCTTCTTCTTTAAGTAAATATAATACTTTTAAAAGAGTATTATTGGATTTTTCTGTTGAAAGAGAATCTTTGTCTCCAAGTTTTATAGAATTTTCAAAATATTTTAATGACTCTCTCCATTCACCTTTTTCAAATAATAAAAAGCCAATATTATAATATGTGCCAGGACTTTCAGGTTTGATATCTAGCTTCTTTTTATATGCTTCTAAGGCCTCCTTGATTTTTCCTTGTTCTTTAAGAGTTGCTCCTAAGTTATTATAAGCATCAGCATGATTTGGCTTGATCAATATTACCTTTTTAAATGTATCTTCAGCTTCTTCTAGCCACCCTATATCAAGATACGAAGTGCCTATATTATAAATAGCTTCAACATAATCTGGTTTTATTTCGAGGGCCTTTTTGTATGAGTCAATTGACTCTAAAAGTTTCCCTTGGCTCTTAAATGTCATACCCATATTGTTATAAGCATTAATATGATTTGGATTTAGAGTTATTACTTTCCTGTAAGCATCTATAGCCTCATCAAAATTACCCTGACTATTTAGCGTATTTGCAATATTAAAATAAGCCTCTATGTAATCAGGTTTGATTGATAATACTTTTTTAAAAGTTTTAATTGCCTTTTCTAACTTACCTTGCTTTTTGAATGTAATACCAAGGTTATTAATTGCCTCGAAATAATTTGGATTTATAGCTATTGCTGCATCATATGACTCAATAGCTTTATTTAGCTGATCTAAGTTTGCATAAGATGCGCCTATGATATTATTTATAATCGCTGAATGAGGAAATTTTTTTAGTAACAATTTACCTTGTTCAATTAATTCCTTAAATTTCTGTTGTTTATAAAGATTCATAATTGGCTCTAAGAAATCCTTAGGTGGATCAAGTGTTTTTGAAGTAAGAGCTTTGTTGTTTTTTAAAGATTCTAAGTGTATTTCAAGCTTTTTTAAATTATCACTTTGCATTCCCATTTTCTTAGCTTGTTTTAGAAAATTTTTAGTCCTATCTAATTTTTCAATCTTTTTTAAAGCATCTATATAACTTAACCAAAATTGATAGGTGTTTGGTTTAATCTTAATAGCTTTTTCAAAAAATGGTATCGCTTTATCAACTTCACCAAGCTCAGCACATAAAACGCCAAGGTTGTGATTAGCATCAGGATGCTCAGGTTGATTTTTTAGGATAGTTGTATAAAAAAAATCAGCTTCTCTGGCATTACCCTTTTTGTGAGCATTAATAGCTTTTTTAAGAGCTTCATTTACTGTCAATTCCATTGGACTATCCATAAAAAACTATTTGAGGTAATTGATAAATAGAATAACTCTAACAAAGCATAATTCAACAAATTTTATAATCTTTTAACTTTTGAGAAACTCAATGAATATAAAAAATTATTCTAAAATATTATTATATTATTTTTCTCTGAAAGCTTTTCTTTTCAATTTTGTGACAGGACTGAATATATATCCAAAAACAGTTCTTTTCTGACCAATTAATGAAATTTCAGCAGACATTCCTGATTGAATAATAATATCTTTTGTTTTTTCATCTTTAACTTCTACTCTTGCCTCGTAGAATACACCTCTATCTTTTACTTCTGTTGTAGTTGCGCCAACATCAGTAACAAAACCATCAAATGTTCCATAAATAGAAGGGTCATATGTTGTAAAACTTACTTTTGCTTTCATTCCATTTTGAACAAATGAAATATCTTTTGGATCAATATAAATTTGTAAAACAAGTTTCTCATCTTCAGGAACTAATCTAGCTAAAATCTCAGCTGCAGAAACCACAGCACCAATAGTTGTAACAAAAACTTCATTAATTGTTCCATTTGAAGGCGCAATAATTTTTGTTTGCTCTAATTGTTGTTTCTGCACCGCTCTATTCGACTCTACTTGTGCTAAATTCTTTTTACTTTCAACTATTCTTAGGCGTTCATCAAGTAATCTCATCTCAGATTCTGCTCCTTGATTTACAAGATCTTCGATTATTTTTACTCTTTTTTCGAGTGTTTCTAATTCTAAAAGTGCTGCTTCATAGGCTCTTTCATTGCTTACAAATGACGCTTTTGTTCTGACCTCATCCACTACAAATAAAATATCCCCTTTTTTAACTTTATCACCAAGATTCACGTTTATTTTTTCAATTACTCCTGGAAAAACACTTTGTATTACTTTAACTTTTGAGGCAGGGATTACTTCACCATTACCTCTTACAACCATGTCTATTCTTGCTAATGAACCCCATATAATTGCAACAAGACAAAATACGGCAATAATATAAAAGAGAATAGATGTTTTTGTTATATCTTTGTCAGGAATTAAATTGGTAAGAAATGATGTAAACTTAATTCGTAACTCTTCATTTACATAGTATGAAATGGATTCAGACTTATTTACTAAAAAAAGTCTAAAATCTCCAAATATTTTAGTAATAAATTTCATTAATTAATTCACCTGTTTCTGTGTAAATTGATCAAGTATTTTACCTTTTGGACCATCGGCAATTATTTTTCCGTCAACAATAATTATCACTCTGTCAACAAGAGAGAGAAGGCTATGTTTGTGTGTGGCAATAATCACAGTTTTATCTTTACAAGAATCCTCTATGTAAGAGGTCATTACCTGCTCAGTCTCATTATCTAATGAGTTAGTTGGCTCATCTAATATTATTATTGAAGGCTGTCTTAAAAAAGTTCTAGCAAGAGCAATTTTCTGTCTTTGACCACCTGATAAATTTTTACCATTCTCAAATAATATTGCACCATACCCTCCAGGCATAGCGCTAATGAATTGATGAGCATTTGCCTTTTTTGCTGCCATAACAATTCTTTCATCTGAAACATCTTCAAGACCAGCAACTATATTTTCTTGAACTGTATCATGAAAGAGTTGAGTTGATTGAGGTAAATAAGCAATCTGCTCTCTAA
>MDSV01239713.1_pt1 | contig 12196 bp, 13 predicted proteins | sample 810851 | NCBI WGS metagenome assembly MDSV01 (sample SAMN05326640, study PRJNA326480) | marine metagenome | isolation source: seawater | place: Atlantic Ocean: North East | collected 2012
CAGACATAGTTAAAGTAAAAGCAACTATACTTCCTAGTATCATTGTTATTATTTTTTTCATTTTTTCCTCTTAATAATTATTAAGTTAAGTTCACTATTTAATTAGATAATTCTCCAGAAGTAAAACAAAAATATCTACCACCCCAGGTTGTATCAATTAAATTTTTGTTGGTAGTTTTGGATTAAATGATAGTCTACAAATATTTTTAAAGGGGAAAATTATGGGTTCAGGAAATATTTCAAAAATACCAAATTCATTACAAGAGCATTGGATGCCCTTTACTTCAAATAGAGATTTTAAAGAAAATCCTAGATTAATAACTGGAGCTAAAGGAGTTTATTTAACAAATCACAAAGGCAAAACTATGATTGATGCAAGCTCAGGATTATTTTGTAATCCGTTTGGTCATGGAAGAAAAGAAATTACCGAAGCAGTAGCAAAGCAATTAGAACAACTAGATTACTGTCAACCATTCCAACAAGGATTTGGTGGATCGTTTGAACTTGCAACAAAAATTTCTAGACATACTCCCGGTAATTTAAATAGAATTTTTTATACAATTTGTGGGTCCACGGCAGTAGAAACTGCAATTAAAATTGCAATTGCCTATCATAGAGCAAAAGGTGACAGCAAAAGATTTAGATTTGTAGGAAGAGAAAGAGCATATCATGGAATGAATATAGGAGCTACTTCTGTAGGAGGAATGATTAATAATGTAAAAACATTTGCTAGTATATTAATGCCAGGAGTTCTTCACATGAGACATACTCATTTACCAGAACATAAATTTATTAGTGGTCAACCTGACACTGGAGCTGAACTTGCAAATGATTTAGAAAGATTATGTGCTAATTTTGGTGGAGAAAATATTGCTGCTTGTATAGTTGAACCTATTGCTGGTTCTACAGGAACTTTGGTTCCACCTAAAGGCTATTTAAACAAGTTAAGAGAAATTTGTAATAAACACGGAATACTTTTGATTTTTGACGAAGTAATTACAGGATGGGGAAGAACCGGATCAGCATTTGCCTCTCAAGAGTATGGCGTTACACCAGATATAATGACAATGGCTAAAGCAACAACTAACGGAGTTGTGCCTATGGGTGTAGTAGCCTGTAAAGAAGAAATTTATGACGCTGTTATAGATGCATCACCAAAAGGTGCTGTGGAATTATTTCATGGATACACATATTCAGGAATACCCGTTTCAGTAGCTGCAGCTTTAGCTGTTCAAAATATTATTGAAAAAGAAGATATTTTTAGTAGAGCAAAAGAAATGGCTCCATATTTTCAAAAAGGACTTTTCACTCTAAAAGATATTGATGTCGTAGAAAATATTAGAGGGTATGGGATGATGGGTGGAATTGATATGAAAATGAATGTTAAACCAGGTAAGGCTGGTTTTGAATGTTTTAAAGCCTGTTACGAAGTTGGTGTAAATTTTAAAGCTACAGGTGATTGCTTAATTATTGCCCCGCAATTTATATGTGAAAAAAAACATATTGATGAAATCATCGATAAATTAAGAACAGGGATATTAAATTATTCTAAAAACCTTAAAAACTAATTCTATGAAAATAGGTGTTCCTAAAGAAATTAAGCCTCAAGAAAATAGAATAGGTTTAACACCTGACAGTGTAAAAATCTTAACGTCTAATGGACATAAAGTATTAATTGAAAATAATGGTGGTTTTGAAGCTGGATTTGAGAATGATCATTACATTAAATCTGGTGCCCAAATAGCAGATAAAGCTGAAGATATTTTTAATGATTCTGAAATTATCGTCAAAGTTAAAGAACCTTTAAACAATGAAATTAAAATGATCAGGGAAAATCAGATAGTTTTTACATATCTACATTTAGCTGCTGCAAAAGAATTAACAGAAGGTTTGGTTAAGTCTAAATCAATTTGTATAGCATACGAAACAGTCACAGATAATAATGGTCGTTTACCCTTATTAGCACCGATGAGTGCAGTTGCAGGAAGAATGTCTATTCAAGCCGGTGCACACTCATTAGAAAAAAACCAAAAAGGTAGAGGTTTATTACTAGGTGGAGCCCCTGGCATAGATCCAGCTACTGTAGTTATTCTAGGAGGTGGGGTAGTTGGAGAAAATGCAGCTTTAATAGCGACAGGAATGAAATCTAAAGTACATATTGTAGATAAATCTCAACAGCGGTTAGATCAGTTAAAAAAAATATTTGGAGATGCTATTATTCCAGAATTAAGCGACAAAACTAATCTAGAAAAATTAATTTCTGATTGCGATTTATTAATTGGTGGAGTTTTAATTCCTGGTGCAGAAGCACCAAAATTAGTTACTAAAGATATGTTAAAATTAATGAAGAGAGGTTCAGTAATCGTAGATGTCGCCATAGATCAAGGTGGTTGCGTTGAAACAAGCAAACCAACAACCCATGCTAATCCAACCTATATAGTCGATGATATAGTTCATTATTGTGTTGCTAATATGCCAGGTGGCGTTCCTAGAACTTCTACACTTGCACTTAATAAAGCTACACTTCCTTTTTTATCTAAGTTAGCAGATAAGGGTTATGAAAAAGCATTAAAAGAAGATAAAAATTTTCTAGCAGGATTAAATGTGTGTAAAGGACAAGTAACTTATAAAGCAGTAGCTGACATATTTGGACACAAATATACTTCACCTGCTGACGTAATAGGAGCATAAATTAACTTATTTGTTAGAGGAGAGTAAGAATGTACAGACCACTACCAGACGGTTTAACAATAAAAAAATCACCAATTGAAGGATTAGGATTGTATGCAACAAAAGATATTAAAGAGAACGTATTTATTGGTTTGACACATATCTTAGATGAAAGGTTTGAAAATAATTATTTAAGGACTCCTCTAGGAGGTTTTTATAATCACTCAGACAGCCCAAATGTTCAAAGAATGGTAACCAATGTTTTACCTAAATTAAAATTTGGAGATCAAGCACCAAATCCTGATGCTCAAAGTGAAGTAAAAAATATTGAAGCGTCACGTGAACACTTATACCCAAATGTTTATGCAAGATTTATGTACTTAGTAAGTATAAAAGAAATTAAATCAGGTGAAGAGCTAGCTGCAAATTATAATTTATATACATACCCAAAAACTGGAGTTGGTGTTCAAACTTTTTAAATGAATAAACCTCCAGATAACACAAAAGTGATTGTGATTGGTGGAGGTGTTATAGGATGTTCAGTAGCATATCATTTAGCAAAATTTGGGTGGAAAGACGTAATTTTACTTGAAAGAGATCAATTAACTTCTGGAACTACTTGGCATGCAGCGGGTCTTGTGAGTCAACTAGGTCCATCAGCAGCAATAACAAAAATAAGAAAGTATAGTCTAGATCTTTACAAAAAATTAGAAAAAGAAATAGATTTTTCTAGCGGTTTAAAACTAAATGGTGCACTTTCAATTGCTACCACTAAAGGACGTTGGCAAGAGCTTTTAAGACAAGCCACAACAGCACAATTATTTGGAGTTAATGTAGAAGTTTTAAATATTAAGGAAATTAAAAAAATATATCCGATAATAAATGAAAAAAATATTATTGGAGGAATCTTTATGCCAGGGGATGGTCAAGCAGATCCGATAGGTGTTACAAATTTATTAGCAAAAGCAGCAAGAAAAGAAGGAGTAAAAATATTTCAAAATTTACCAGTGCAAAAAATTCTTACAAAAAAGGGAAGGGTTCATGGAGTTAAATTAGCAGATAAAATAATTGAATGTGAGTATATAGTTTTAGCAACTGGAATGTGGTCAAGACAAATTGGTGAAGATATTGGAGTTAGTATACCACTATATCCCGCAGAACACTTTTATGTAATCACTGAACCAATAAATGAACTGCCAAAAAATATTCCAGTATTAAGAGATTTTGATGATAGTTTATATTTAAAAGAAGATGCTGGAAAAATGCTTATTGGAATTTTTGAAGGAAAATCAATCCCAGCTTTTGATAAAACTAATAGAGTTCCAGAAGATTTTTCTTTTGGTGAATTTCCTGAAAATTTTGATCATTTTGAACCTTATCTTAACGCGTCATTAAAAAGAGTACCAATATTAAAAAAAGCAGGAATAAGAAAATTTTTTGCAGGACCAGAATCTTTTACACCTGACACAAATACTCTTTTAGGTGAAGTTCCAGAAATTAAAAATTTGTTTTCATGTTGTGGTCTTAATAGTATTGGAATTGGAAGTGGTGGAGGTGTAGGAAAAGTTACAGCTGAATGGATGATGAAAGGTTATACTAATGAAGATCTATTTATTTATGATATTAAAAGATTTGAAAAATTTCATTCAAATACAAGCTTTATAAAAGAAAGAGTAACTGAAACACTTGGTGATTTATATGGAATGCATTGGCCTTATAAACAACACAAAACTTCAAGAAATCAAAAATTGCTTCCTTATCATGAAGAATTAAAAAATGCTGGTGCATGTTTTGGTGTTGTGGCAGGATATGAGAGACCAATGTGGTTTTCAAAGGGAGGGGTTAAGCCTGATTATGATTATAGTTACAACTATCAAAATTGGTATCCTTCAGTTGAATACGAAACAGTAAATACCAGACAAAATGTTGGACTATTTGATTTAACACCATTTGCAAAATTTGAATTAAAACATCCAATGGCACATGATGAATTACAACGTATTTGTACAGCTAATATAAAAAATGAAAAAGGAAGAAGCACATACACACAAATGCTTAATATTGAAGGAGGGATAGAAGCAGACTTGACTGTTGTATGTTTAGATAAAAATAATTTTAGAATTGTTTCTTCAGCTGCTACAAGAATACGTGATAAACATCATATACTAAGACATTTAGACCCTAAGGTTAATTTTAAAGATGTAACTGAAGATTATGCATGTCTTGGAATATTTGGGCCAAAAAGTAGAAATTTATTAACCGAAATAGCAGGTGACAATTTTCAAACTAAAGATTTCCCTTTCGCTACTGGCAAAAACATTAATATTGAAAATATAAAAATATGGGCACAGAGATTATCCTATGTTGGAGAGTTAGGATGGGAACTTTATATACCAATAAGCGAAGCAAAAAGAATTTACAGCTTAATAATTAAGTTTGGAAAAAATTACAAGTTAAGTCATGCTGGGGTTCATGCTATGGATATACTTAGAATGGAAAAAGGCTATTTACATTGGGGACACGATATTTCACCAGAAGAAAATCAGTATGAAGCTGGATTGGATTTTGCTGTAAGTTATAAAAAAAATGTTGATTTTATTGGAAAAAATTACCTAATAAAAATGGACAAGAGTGAAATAAAAAAAAAATTTGTTATTTTAAGTTTAGTTAATAGCAAACCTGGTTTCCCTTTATTACTCCATGATGAACCAATATATTGTGATGGAGAAGTAATAGGAAGAACTACTTCAGGAAACTATTCATTTAATTATAAAAAAAATCTCTCTTTTGGATACATAAATCCTAAAATAAATTTAGAAGGAAAAAATATTGAGATTGAAGTTGAAAAGAAAAAATACCAAGCAAAACTTGAAAATAAACCAGTTCATGATTTTGACAATAAAATTATAAAGAATTAAAATCTTCTTGAGTATCAAAATCTAAAATAACACCATTTCCACCAAAAGGAATATGTAATACTTTTTTTTCATTTAGTTTAATTATTTCTTTAGCTCCTATATCGCCTTTAATAGTCATAATATCTTTTTTCATAAATTTAGAAAATAAAATAGGATTACCATTTTTACCTTCATAAGTTGGTATTACAATTTCTTTTCTGTGTTGTGGTTTTAATTTTTTATTATAGTTATACCTAGCTTTTATTAATTTATTATAAATATTTTGGTTAACATTAGGCATATCTCCCATACATACAAAAAAAGCGTCTGCTTTTTTTGATATATTGCTAATTCCAATTTTAATAGATGAGGCCATTCCACTTTTAAAATCATCATTATAAATAAAATTTATTTTTTTATTTCTATCGATTATATTTTTAATTTTTTTATCTTCATGACCAAGAATAACAATAACTTCACTTATTGAACTACCTAATATATTTTTTATGGAATAATTTATTAATGGTATTCCATCAATTTCCTTAATTAATTTATTTTCACCATTCATTCGCAAAGATTGTCCTGCAGCCAATAATATTGCCGATATCATTATTTTTTATAAACCTCAGAAACTAGTTGTGATATGATTGAAAGTGCAATTTCAGGAGCAGATTTTCCTCCCAATTTAATTCCTATAGGACCAAAAATTTTATTAATTTGATCTTGTTTGAAACCAGACTTTTTCAATCTTTCACACCTATTTGAATGGGTTTTTTGGCTTCCTAATGCACCTATATAGAAAAAATTATTTTTTAACGCATACTGTATAGCTGGATCATCAATTTTAGGGTCATGCGTTAATGCAATTAATGCAGTTTTGTTACTAGTTTGAATTTCTAAAAAAGCATCATTAGGCCATTTATTTATTACATCTACACCAGGAAATCTTTTTTTAGAAGCAAAGTATCCTCTTGGGTCAATTATATAAATTTCAAAATTTAAGTTTTTAGCAAAATCAATTAAATATTGTGCGATATGTACTGCACCTACAACTACAATTTTAATTGGCTTCACATAATTTTCAATGAAAATATTCGTACCATCAATAATACCATTTTTTTTTTTATTAAAATAAAAATTTATTTTTTTCAAATACTTATTATAATTTTTATTAATTGAATTACCTTCTTCAAATATAAATCCTTCTCCGTTAGAGAGATCTGTAATAACTGCAAATTCTACTCTTTTATTTTTTCTGATAATAATTTCTTTGAGTATTTTTTTTTTCATTTATTTAAAAATTTAATTAATTTCTTCTAAAAATACTTCAATTTCTCCACCACAGGCTAAACCAACTTCCCAAGCGCTTTCATTAGAAACATTAAATTCTAATTTTTTACAAACACTATTATCTTTCATTAATCCTAAACATTCTCTTACAACAGCTGTTTCTACACAACCTCCTGACACAGAACCCGAAAAATCTCCTTTATCGTTTACTATCATTCTACTGGCAATTGGTCTTGGTGATGAACCCCATGTTTTAATGACAGTAGCTAAAATAACTTTACGTTTTGCTTTTAACCAATCATTGGCTTCATCTAATATTTTTTCATCAAATGAGTTTTTCATTTGTTTAGTTTAAATTAAATTTTATTAAATTTGAACTCTTAGCAATTTGAAACAGCTTTTTTAGCCATAACTTTAATAATGTGAGCTCTATATTCTGCTGAAGCGTGTATATCAGAGTTTAGGCCAGTACTTGAAATATTAACTTTATCAATTGAAAATGTAGAGAAGTTGTTAAACAAAGCCTCTTCTATCTCTTTAGATCTAAATACATAACTACCTGCGCCTGTTATAGCAACTCTAACTTCTTTTTTAAATTTTGCTACATAGACCCCAACAATTGCATATCTGGAAGCTGGATTTGGAAATTTTGCATAACTAGACTTTTCAGGAATTTCAAACTCTATTGATTCAATTAACTCACCTTTTTTTAAAGATGTTTCAAACATGCCAGTAAAAAACTTTTCAGCAGGTATCTTTTTATTTGTAGTGTGAATTGTAGCATTTAGAGCTAAACAAGCTGAAGGATAGTCTGCAGCAGGATCATTATTTGCTATAGATCCTCCAATTGTTCCTCTATTTCTTACTTGTGGATCACCAATACCTTCTGCTAACTCTGCTAAAGAAGGTATAGTTTTTTTTACTTCTTTAGATGAAGCTACATCAAAATGATTTGTTGTAGATCCAATTTTTAAAAATTTGCTAGATACTTTAATTCCATTAAGATTTTTTATTTTTTTTATATTTACAATGTTTGAATATTCAGCAAGCCTTAGTTTGATTGCTGGCAAAAGTGTCATACCGCCTGCTAAAAAGGTTGATCTATTAGTTATAAGTTTTGTTGCTTCTTTTGTATTAATAGGTGTATGAAAACTAAAATTCTTCATATTTAGGCCGCTTCCTTTTTAGATTTATTTTTCTTTAAAGCTTCCCAAACTTTTTCAGAAGTTGCTGGCATTGAAATTTCTGAACCGATAGCATCTTCTACAGCGTTCATTACAGCAGGAGGTGCTGCTATAGCCCCAGCTTCTCCACAACCTTTTGAGCCTAAAGGGTTAGATGTTGCTGGTGTAGTTGTGTAATCAATTTTAAATTGAGGGAAATTATCTGCTCTTGGCATTGTATAGTCCATGTATGAAGCTGTAGTTAATTGACCAGATTGATCATAATGACTATTTTCATATAAAGCTTGACCTATACCTTGTACTAAACCTCCATGTACTTGACCTTCAACAATTAATGGATTTATAATAGTTCCAAAATCATCTACAGCTGTATATTTAACAACTTTTGTTTCACCAGTATCCTTATCAACTTCAACCTCACATATATGTGTACCCGCTGGAAAAGAAAAATTAACTGGATCATAAAATGAAGTTTCTTTTAAACCGGGTTCTATACCTGGTGGAAGGGGAGATTTTATTTCACCATATTGACCTGGCAAGTAACAAGCAAAAGCTATTTCACCAATAGTTTTCTTTTTGTTTGAATTTTTTAAAATAAAGTCGCCCTCTTTAAAGTCAATGTCTTCTGGCTTACCTTCAAGCATATGTGCTGCAACTTTTTTTCCTTTTTCAATAATTTTATCACAGGCTTTGGCAATAGCCGAACCACCCACTGCAAGTGATCTTGATCCATAAGTTCCCATGCCGAACGGTCCTTTATCTGTATCCCCATGAACAACATCAACATTTTCTATTGGAACTCCTAATCTATCTCCTACTATTTGAGCAAATGTCGTATCATGACCTTGTCCATGACTGTGTGCTCCAGTAAATACCGAAACATTTCCAGTTGCATTAAATCTAACTTCAGCAGACTCCCACAATCCTACTCCAGCACCAATTGACATAACTACAGCTGATGGAGCTATTCCACATGCTTCTAAGTAGGTTGAAAAACCGATTCCTCTAAGTTTACCTTTTTTTGATGATTCTGATCTTCTAGTTTCAAAATTTTTATAATCTGCAATTTGCAAAGCTTTATCTAAATGAGCATTATAATCACCAGAATCTATATTATGAACTAAGCATTGTTGGTGTGGAAATTTATTAATAAAATTTTTGCGTCTAAATTCAGCTTGATCAATTCCAATTTCTTTAGCAGCCTTATTAACTATTCGTTCTATAAGGTAGGTTGCTTCAGGTCTTCCTGCCCCTCTATAAGCATCAACTGGTGCAGTATTAGTATAAACAGCTTTAACATTTATAAATGCTGCAGGAATATCATAGACACCAACTATTAGAGGTGCATATAAATATGTTGGAGTAACAGTTGCAAAAAGACTTGCATAAGCACCTATATTTGCAATTGTATCAACTTTTAGACCAGCAATTTTTCCATCACTATTAACTGCTAACTCTACGTGGGTAATATGATCTCTACCATGACAATCTGATAAAAAGGATTCACTTCTTTCAGCTACCCATTTGACTGGCCTTTCTATTTTTTTAGAAGCCCATGCTGCCACAGCATCTTCAGCGTAGGCATAAATTTTAGAACCAAAACCACCTCCGACGTCAGGAGCTACAACTCTAAATTTATGCTCCGGATGGATTCCCCCGAAAGCAGAAAGAACTAATCTTGATAAATGAGGATTTTGACTTGTTGTGTATAAAACTAATTCATCTGATGAAGCATTATAGTCTCCAATACATGCTCTTGGTTCCATAGCATTAGGTATTAATCTGTTATTTCTAAGATCCATTTTAATAATTTTATTGCTACTAGAAAAAGCTTCTTGAGTTTTTCCCTTATCTCCTAAAACAAAATCAAAACATAAATTACGATCTATGCCTTCATGGATTGCTTCAGAAGAAAGTGCTTCATTTGTATTAACTACAGCTTTTTGTATTTGATAACTAACATTAACTAATTCTGCTGCAGATTTAGCTTCTTCGAGAGATTCTGCAATTACAACAGCTACATGATCGCCAACATAATTAACAAAATCTTTTGCTAGAGGGGGGTGATTTGGCACTTTCATATCACTGCCATCCTGACTAACAATTTTCCACCCAGCGATCAAACCTCCAATTTTTTCTTTAGCAATGTCGTCTCCAGTAAAGATTTTAACTACTCCAGGTGCTTTTAAAGCCTTATTTACATTTACAGAATTAATTTTTGCTCTGGCGTGTGGGGAACGAACAAAAACAGCATAAGTCTGATGAACAAGGTTAATATCAGCTGTATAACGTCCTTTACCTGTTAAAAATTTTTTATCCTCTTTTCTTTCTACTCTAGAACCAATTAAACTTGCCATAAAACATCCTTACATTTTTGTAGCAGCATCTTTTACTGCAGCTACAATATTTTGATATCCAGTACAACGACAGATATTTCCTTCTAGCCAATCTCTTATTTCTTTTTCATTTGGATTTTTATTTTTTTGTAATAAATCAACAGCACTCATAACCATGCCTGGTGTACAAAAACCGCATTGCAATCCATGATTTTTTTTAAAGGCTTCTTGCATTGGATGAAGTTTTCCATTTTTAGATAACCCTTCAATTGTTGTTATTTCGCTATTGTTACAATCTGCTACTAAAGTCGTACAGCTTTTTACTGAATTTCCATTGAGATGAACTACACATGCACCACATTGCGAAGTATCACAACCTACATGAGTTCCTGTAAGTGCTAATTGATCTCTTAAAAAATCTGATAATATTGTATTATCAGAAACTTCTTTTGAAATTTTTTTTCCGTTAATCTCTAATTTAATTACCGCCATTATCCCCCCTCTAAAAAAATAATACCAAGTAACTTAGTTATTAGAACTTAATATATGAAACAGATCAACTAAAATTTAACGTGAAACAAAATATATTATTGCAACTAAGAGTAGAATAATGATGATAGTTATTAAATATATATACTTGTTTAAAAAATTTGATTTAAGTTCTTTAACTCTACCTTGCTCAACATTTTCAATAGTATCGACATTTTTTTTAATTGGGTCTACTAAATCAGAAAATCTTCCAAAGAAATAATCCGCCATTTTTTTTGCAACACCATCAATTAATCTTGAACCTAACTGAGCAATTTTTCCTCCAACATTTATATTTACTAAATATGTTAGGTTAGTTATTCCATTTAGTTCTAATAATTTTACTTCAGCACTTCCATTTGCAAAACCAACAGAAGCTTGTCCTTCTCCTGAAAGGGTATAACTTTCATTTTTTATAATATTAGATAATGATATAGTGCCATTAAATGTTGCATTCATTGGACCTATTTGGTTAGTTGCGCTAACTTTAAAAACAGAGTCATTTGTTTTATTGAAAGAATCGCATCCAGGAATACAAAGTTTTAAAATCTGTGGATCATTTAAAGCTTTCCATACATCTTCTTTTTTTGCATTTAGTTTATACGAACCTGTTAGTTTCATAATTTTAAAAATAGTATATAATGAATTCTATAATGGACGACACTACAAAAAAAGAAGTACAATCAGCTGCATTTGATAGGTTAATACAACACCTACGTGAAAGAAAAGATGTACAAAATCTAGATTTGATGAATCTTGCTGGTTTTTGTAGAAACTGTTTATCTAAATGGTATAGAGAAGAAGCAGAGAAAAAAGGTATCCAAATTACAGATCCAGATGCAAGAGAGCATGTCTATGGCATGCCTTATTCTGAGTGGAAACAAAAAAATCAAAAATAAATAATAAAATCAAATATAATACTTTTATCTAAAAAGATTTTTACAATAAAATCTTAGTGTAACTAAAAGATCTTTCATTATAAATTTTTGAATCTTTTGTATTTTTAATTATCGGTAGAAACAAACCTAAAATATATAATAAAATTATTGCTATTGAGACTATCAACATTGCTCTTACTGCATTTATCTTCATAAATATTATTTTTCCTTTAATCTGGGAAATAATTCAACAAAATTGCATGGTTTGTGATTTATATCCAATTGATATTTTAGTATACCATCCCAAGCATCAATAACACCACCCGAAGAACCAGGTAAGACAGTAGTTGAGGTACAGCACATAGATGAACATGAAGCATTGCAGATATTGCAGAGACTCGCACTAAATAATA
>MDSV01006145.1_pt1 | contig 12195 bp, 7 predicted proteins | sample 810851 | NCBI WGS metagenome assembly MDSV01 (sample SAMN05326640, study PRJNA326480) | marine metagenome | isolation source: seawater | place: Atlantic Ocean: North East | collected 2012
ATTCTTGAACGTCTGATAATCTATTGGCGGGTTGAATAATCATTTTTCATTTTTAAAATCAACAATTCCTTTTTCATATTCACCTAAAATTTGAAGGTTTACAGAATTTTTTCTGATTGTACTAATCGCCTTTTTAAAACTTGTGTACGATTCCCAAATCATGTCTACATGAAAATTATATTCATAGGGCTTTCCAACAATAGGAACCGACTGAATTTTTGTAAGGTTAATAGAGTATTCGGCTAAAATAGTAAGAATTTTTGCCAAGGCTCCAGGATCATGAGGCAATTGAAAAAAGAGTGTTGCTTTATTTCTTATATTGTTTTTTTCTGGGGACTTACTTAAAATAATAAATCGAGTAAAGTTCTTTTTATTGGTTTCAATACTCTTCGCTAGAATTTCTAAACCGAAAATTTCAGCCGCAGAGGCACTGGCAACTGCCGCAACATTAATCAGTTTTTTCTCTGCAATATTTTTGGCGCAAATCGCTGTATCCTCTTTTTCTTCTAATAAAACACCTTCCAGCTCAGTTAAAAATTTACTACATTGACGAATTGCAATTGGATGAGATTGAGCAACTTTGATGTCCTCAATTTTTGTTCCAGGTAATGCCATAAGGTTCATTTTAATCCTGAGAAAAATCTCTCCAATTATATTAAAATTATATTCCTGAAGGAGGGTGTAGTTTTGTAGTAATGATCCAGCAATGGAGTTTTCAATTGCCATAACAGCAAAGTCTGATTCATCCTTCTTTAAACTACTACACAAATCTTGAAAAGATAAGCATTTAATTGTCTCTATACCCTCTCCGAAGTATTTATAGGCAGCTTCTTCATGAAAAGAAGATTCTATTCCTTGTATGGCAATTCTTTTATTCAAAATTCAAAAATCTAATATCAAAGATATTATTTATTTCTTGGTTTAATAGTCCTGTTCTTTTGGATTGTTAACACTTTTTAAATTTTCTGGTTCTGATAGAAATTAATTTTAAAAGCTTGTCAACAAGCAAATAATTTAAAAAACAAAACGAAAAATAAATTAACAAGTTACTGTTCCAAATAAAATGTGATTTTTAGGCTTTGAATGAATACATTTGAATCATTAAATATAAACTGTAAAAATCCACTTATGAGAACAATAATTGTCAGTATATTACCCCTTTTTTTAGTGATCTTTTTTGTGGGTTGCAATAGCAAAAAAGAAGAATCAAAGTCTTATATTAATACTGAATACAGCACTTATGTGCGTGCATTTACATCAGGAGAGGTTTCAAAGAGTAAATCTATAAAAGTTTTTCTAACGCAGCCTATCGACACCAATAAGTTTAGAATAGGAGAGGCTCTGCCTGATGATTTATTTGATTTATCGCCACGTATGTCGGGCGTAGCTAGATATTCCGACCCATATTCAATCGAGTTCGTTCCTGACAAATGGTTTGAGTCAGGAGAAAAGTACACGGTTTCTTTTGATTTGAAATCAATTGCGAAGGATGTTCCTGAAAAGTTAAAAGAATTTAATTTTGATTTTCAAATATTTGAATTGGACTACAACATACTTTTAAAAGGTATTGATAAAAACAGTTCTTACCAAAAAGTAAATATAGGAGGAGAGGTCATTTTTTCCGATTTAATTGATACAACCGAGCTTACGAATTTAGTTCAAATTGATGGTGTTAAAGGAGCGACCATTCAATGGAAAGAAATCAATCCTTTGGCTTATGAATTTATATTAAAAGATTGTCCAAGAGCTGAAAAGGAGTACGCGGTTCGTTTTAAGTTTGATGGATCTAAAATTGGTGTTGATAAAAGTAGTACTGAAGAGTTTAAAATACCTGCCTTAGGAGATTTTAAAGTTACTGATGTAAATGTAGATAATGGTTTGCAACAGTCTATTACTTTTAATTTTTCTGATCCCATTAACAATAGCCAAGGTGTTAAATCCTTTTTTAGAATGGAAGGGACTACCTTCAAAACAGTTGTTTCTGGAAACTATGTTAAAATTTACCCAAATGTTCGTCAAAATGGAGAAAAAGAGGTTGAGGTGCTTGCGGGATTAAAAAATACGAATGGAGCAAAAATGTTGAAAGGTTCAAAACACAAATTGAGTTTCTTTGCTATTAAACCTGCTTTGGAATTATTGGGTAAAGGATCTATTTTACCCAGTTCAAACAAGGGGTTACTGTTTCCTTTTAAATCTGTGAATATAAGTTCTGTGGTTGTTACTATTACAAAGGTTTTTACCGATAATATTGGACAGTTTTTACAAGTAAATAATCTATCAGGAACTTATCAGATGCATAGAGTATCTAGAAAAGTATTAAGAAGAAGAATAAATTTAAAGTCGTTAAAAAACGTAAATCTATCCGAATGGAATGAATTTAGCATCGATTTGAGTGATTTCGTTAATGTAGATCCGGGTGCAATTTACAGAGTGAACGTAGCTATTGATAAAAAAGGTAGTAATTATCCCTGCAAGGGTTCAAAAGATAATTCTGAAGAGAGCTTAATAGAGTTAAATATAAACTCCGATTTTGAAGGTTGGGACGAAAGTACCGCTGGATATGACGGATATTACAATCATTCTCAATACAATTACAGTGAACGAGAAAATCCATGCTCAGATTCTTATTATAATCGAAAAAGTAAAAGCAGAAATATTTTGGCAAGTAACTTAGGAATTACTGTAAAGTCGGGTTCTGATCGGAAATATCATGTTTATGTGGCTGATTTGTTAACTACTCAACCCTCTGCGAATGTGGAAGTAGAGGTCCTGGACTATCAACAGCAAGTAATTGGAAGAGGAGCAACCGACGGAAATGGCATGTCTACTATCTCTCCAAAGCGTCAACCTTTTTTGATTATTGTGAAAAACGGAGATGAAAGAGGTTACTTAAAAGTGCGAGATGGCTTAAGTTTATCAACAAGTAAATTTGAGACTAGCGGACAAACACATAAAGGAGGTTTAAAGGGATATCTGTATACCGAGAGAGGAGTACGTCGTCCGGGTGATTCAATTTATGTAGCCTTCATGATTGAGGATCAAACCAATAAACTGCCTATGGAGCATCCTGTTCATTTTGAATTGGTAAATCCAAAAGGTAAAACTATTAAAAAGGCTATTTCAATTGGTCGTAAAGATGGAATTCATGTTTTTAGAACGAATACGGATAAGGAGGACCCTACTGGCAATTGGAGTTGCCGAGCTGAAGTAGGAAACTCAACATTCTACAAAACTATTAAGGTAGAAACTGTAAAGCCTAATCGACTAAAAATTGATATGGATTTTAACCAAAAAATTATTTCAAAAAATGATGCTCCAAAAGCAGATTTAAAAGTGGAGTGGCTCCACGGTGCCATAGCTCGGGATTTGGAAACAAAGGTAGAGATGCATTTACAATCCGATTATAATAGTTTTCCAAAGCACAAAGATTATATTTTTAATGACCCTCTATATAAATTTTCAGAATCCGATCAAATGGTTTTTGAGGGTAAAATAAACGATGATGGAAACGCGTCTTTTAAACCTAAATTCGAAATAGGAGCATACACACCAGGAATGTTAAAAGCATTCTTCAAAACAAGGGTTTTTGAAAAGTCAGGAGACTTTAGTGTAGATAGATTCTCCGTTAAATTTTCTCCTTATGATAGCTATGTTGGAGTTTCAGTTCCAAGTGGTTCAAAATGGGGTAATGTTTTGGAAACTGGAAAAGACCATCAAGTTGGAGTTGTTATAGTAAATAAGGATGGTGAAAAACAAGAACGGAAGAATGTAAAAGTAAAGGTGTACAAAATTGAAAATAGATGGTGGTGGGACAACTACAACCGCGACTTGGCTAGCTATATTAACAAAACAAGCACAGAGTTAATCACAGATACTGTGATGGAGGTAAAAAAAGCAGGTTCATTTTTTACTTTGCGTGAGGAATATCCCGAATGGGGACGTTATTTAATTCGAGTGACCGATCCAGTAAGCGGACATTCCTCAGGGAAAATCGTAACGATTGACTGGCCTTATTGGAGAAGAGCTGCAAGAGATAATCAAGATTTCGCTACGATGCTCAACTTTCAAAGTAGTAAGTCGTCTTACAAAGTAGGAGAAAATATTAAGGTTAATTTTCCAACGGGAGGAGCTGAAAAAGCATTGATAACGATTGAAAATGGTATTTCAGTAATAAAATCTTTTTGGATTGAAACAGGTGCAAAACAAACTAGTTTTGAAATTGCTGCAACACCTGATATGGCACCTAATATTTATGTTAGTATTTCATTAATACAACCACATGGGCAAACGGTCAATGATATGCCTATTCGAATGTACGGAACAATTCCTGTAAATGTTGAAGATCCAAAATCACATATTCATCCAGTAATTGACATGCCTGATGAAATTCGTCCAGAATTTATTACTTCCATAAAGGTAAACGAAAAGGAAGGTCGAGAAATGGTTTACACCCTTGCGATGGTTGATGAAGGACTATTGGATTTAACACGATTTGCAACCCCAAATCCTTGGAAACATTTTTATGCAAAACAAGCATTAGGTGTTAAAACCTGGGATATGTATGATAACGTAATTGGCGCATATGGTGCAAAGCTTAATCGGATTTTAGGAATTGGAGGAGATGGTTCTAATGAAAAGAAAGGTGGAAAAAAAGCCAATCGATTCAAACCAATGGTCAAATTCCTGGGAGAATTTAAATTAGAGGCAGGAGAAGTTGCTGATCACAAAATTAAGATGCCTAATTATATTGGTAGAGTTCGAGTAATGGTTGTTGCTCGAAATAAAAATGCTTTCGGTTCCGTTGATAAAAGTGTTAAAGTAAAAAAGCCGCTTATGGTTTTAGCTACCTTACCAAGGGTTTTAGGCCCCAATGAGGAGCTAAGCATACCTGTCAATGTCTTTGCTTTGAACGATGGGCAGGGTAAAGTAAAAGTCACTTTAAAAACCAATGATTTAATTCAACCAACGAATGGGACAGTCCAAATATTAAACTTTAATAAAGCAGGAGATAAGATTTTAGAATTTCCTGTGAAAGTGTCTGATAAAATTGGTTTTGGAAAGGTTGAGGTAGTTGTTGAATCTGGTAAAGAAACAGCAAAACATGAAATAGAAATTAATGTTCGAGCTTCAAACCCTGAAATTGATGATATTATTGAGGTAGTTGTAAAACCTGGGGATACATGGAACAGTGCAATTAAATTTCCTGGGATAGAAGGAACAAATTCTGGAAGTATTGAAATATCAACTTTCCCAGCCATGAATTTAACGAAACGATTAAAGTATTTAATTCAATATCCACATGGATGCATTGAGCAAACTACTTCTTCGGTATTCCCTCAATTGCACCTAGATAAAGTGATGGATCTTTCATTAAAGCAGAAGCGCAGAATCATTGAAAACATCACCAATGGAATTAGCAGAATTAGTAAATTCCAAACTGATAGAGGAGGCTTTAGCTATTGGCCGGGAGGAAATGAGCCGAGTGAATGGGGAAGTAATTATGCGGGACATTTTTTACTGGAGGCAAAGGATGCAGGATATAAAGTCCCCAATAATCTCATGGAAAATTGGGTGACGTACCAAAAAAGAGTAGCCAAGCGATGGCGATACAGTGGTAAATATTTTTGGGAGTACAATACTCAGGCCTACAGACTGTATGTATTAGCAAAAGCCGGTCATCCAGATTTTGCATCTATGAACTTTATGAAGTCGAAATCCAATTTAAATTTATTATCAAAATGGAGACTGGCTGCCTCATACGCAATGGCTGGACAAATTGAGGTAGCTAGAGAGATCGCCAATAAATTAACTACTGAAATATCAAATTATCGTGAATTGAGTTATTCTTATGGGTCGGGAATAAGGGATAAAGCAATGATTTTAGAGACACTTCTTGAACTTAACGATAAAAATAAAGCTGTTTTTCTAGCTAAAGATATAGCAAAACGCTTGGGACAATCCTATTGGATGAGTACCCAAACAACAGCTTATTCTTTATTGTCTGTGAGTAAGTTTCTGGGAGATAATAATTCTGATTTTATGCAGTTTGATTACAAGTTGTCTGGAAACAGTAATAAGTCAATCAATGCTAAAATCCCTGTTTACAAGGTAGATTTAGAACCCGGTGAAGACGATAAAATCACTTTAAAAAACACAGGTAAGAGTTTACTTTTTGTTAAACTCTTACAAAGTGGAGTGCCTTCCAGCGATGACCGATCAGAACAGCAGAGCCATTTAGCTATGAACCTAAAATATTATGATTTGGATGACAATAAAATCACCCCGGATACTATACAACAAGGAACAGACTTCAAAGTAGAAGTTACCGTAAAAAATCCAGGAACTAAAGGGTATTTAAGAGAAATGGCAATTAATCAAATTTTCCCATCCGGTTGGGAAATTCATAACTCAAGAATGGATTTATACAACTCTGAAGAAGGCTCTAGAGCGGATTACAAAGACATCAGAGACGACAGAGTATACACTTATTACGGCTTAGGTGTTGGCAGTACTAAAACGTTTGTTGTAAAATTAAGTGCAGCTTATAAAGGGAAATTTTACTTACCGTCCGTTGAATCGGAAGCGATGTATGACAATACCATTAATGCACGAAAGAAAGGAAGATGGGTTGTTGTTAAATAGAAAACATTTTTGTTGTTTAGTTAATGAGTAAGCACACCTTTTAAGGTGTGCTTACTTTTAAAGATAAAATCTTAAACTATGAAATAACCCCTGAGCCAATTAATTCATCTTCATCATACCATGCTGCAAATTGTCCAGCAGCAATTCCTCTTTGAACTTCATTGAAGATAATATACAAGCCATTTTCTTGCATTTTAAGAATAGCTTTAAAAAGTCCTTGTCGGTAACGAATTCGACTTAAATATTCTCTTTCTTCACCAACTTTCATTTTTAAATCTTCACGAGTCCAGTGCACCTCATCTTTAGCAATAAATAATCCTTTTCTGTTTAAGCCAGGGTGATTATGACCTTGGCCTGTATAAACAATGTTTTTTTCAACATCAATTCCTAATACAAATAGTGGCTCAATTTTTCCACCCACACCCAGTCCTTTTCTCTGGCCTATTGTAAAGAAATGAGCACCATTATGTTTACCAACTATTTTTCCGTTTTCAGGATTGTGCACATGAGGAGCAGTTAAAATTTTAATGTCCTTGGTTTCTTTTGATTTGTAAATAGGAGAATCTTTAGGTATCTCAATGATGTCACCAGATTTGGGGCTAAGTTGTTGTTGCAAAAAATCAGGAAGGTGAACTTTTCCGATAAAGCAAAGACCTTGAGAGTCTTTTTTATTCGCAGTTATTAAGCCTTGTTCCTCTGCAATTTTACGAACCTCCGGTTTTTGTAAATGACCTATTGGAAATAAAGCCTTAGATAGTTGGTCCTGACTCAATTGACAAAGGAAATAACTCTGATCTTTATTATTGTCTGCGCCAGCTTTAAGTTGATAAATAATCTCTTCTCCTTTTTTAAATTCAGATTTCTGGCAATAATGCCCAGTAGCCACATAATCAGCGCCTAATTCCAAGCATTTTTCTAAGAAAACATCAAATTTAATCTCTCTATTGCAAAGAACGTCGGGGTTAGGTGTTCTTCCTTTTTCATATTCATTAAACATATAGTCTACAATTCGTTCCTTGTAAACCTTAGAAAAATCAATCACTTGGAAGGGTATTTGTAATTTCTCCGCCACTAAAAGTGCATCAGTAGAATCTTCAATCCAAGGACATTCAGCCTCAAGAGTAACCGATGCGTCGTGCCAGTTTTTCATGAATAAACCAATCACTTCATACCCTTGTTCCTTTAATAAGTATGCCGAAACACTTGAATCTACTCCACCACTAAGTCCAACAACAACTCTTTGCATGGTGTAAAGTTAGGAAATAACTTGTTTAAAATAGATAGTGATACTATATGAACTTTGATATTATGCTAATCTATCATTTAGAAGAAATATTTTAAAAAGATATGCCGAAGTTATTTGTTACAATCAAATTTAATTCCTCTAGTTTACTAATTATTATTTTTAACTGATTGTTAGGATGGGGGGTTTTAAGCATCGATTTTCTAAGTTCAAAAGCTTTAAAATAAAATGATTTGGACGAGAGTTTAATTTTTTCTTTTTGAATCATAATTTCAATAGCTCTTTTTTTCCTTTTAACATCTTCTACAATTAAAATTGCAGAGGGTATTGTAATTGACTTGTCCTTTATTGATAACAATAGTTCACATTCAAATTTCGCACATTGAGATGGACGTTGATCATAAATAGTACAGCCATTACAAGCTAGTTTTTTGCAGGGTTGTAAAACAAAACCATTTCCTTGTTCTTCTTCGATTTCTAAAATTTCTCTAACTCTTAAAATTTCCTGTTCTTCTAACTGAATAAATCCAATGGTAGTTCCATTACAACAAAGCATACACGATAAGCAAATATTTGAGGAATCACTCATGCGATAAAATAAAGAAAATAACGTTATGTGAACAGGCCAATAAAAATGGTTGTAGATTTGTGAAAAATATTTGGCATGAGTGAATTTATAGAATTAGGTATAACTAAGGAACTTGTTAAGGGTTTAAATGAATTAGGTATTCATGAACCAACACAAATTCAAACTACTGTAATTCCTTTGTTGCTTGGAAAAAATACTGATTTAGTTGGGCAAGCTCAGACAGGAACCGGAAAAACTGCTGCGTTTGGATTACCCTTGTTACAAAAGGTAAATATAAAGTTAAAAGAAACTCAAGCCTTGATTTTAGTTCCTACTCGTGAGTTGGGTCAACAAGTTCAAAAACAATTATTTAGATACACAAAATACTCTGAAAAAATTTTTGCTGAGGCAGTTTATGGAGGAGAAAAAATTGAAAAACAAATTTCTAGATTATCGCGAACTACTCATATAGTTGTAGCTACGCCAGGCAGATTATTAGATTTAGTAAGAAGAAAAACGGTTGATTTAAGAAATGTCAAATATGTAGTGCTGGACGAAGCTGATGAAATGTTAAGTATGGGGTTTAAATCAGAATTAGATGCCATTTTAACTGGGATTAAAAATGTGAAATCTACCTGGCTATTTTCAGCAACTATTCCCCAAGAAATAGAGAAAATAATTAAAAAGCATCTCTCAAAAACTGCAAAAAGAATAGTTATTGACTCAAGTAACGTTGTAAATAAAAAAATAGAACATCAATATTTATTAGGAGGCGAAGCTGAAAAGCTAAACAATTTAGTCACTTTTTTAAAATCAAGAGGCTCTGAGAGAGGTTTGATTTTTTGCAAAACAAAAGCAGTTACTCAAAAATTAGCCAAACAATTAATTTCTAAAAAATTCGCCACTGATGCTATACATGGAGATCTTCATCAAAAAGATAGAGATAAAGTAATGCGAGCATTTAAAAATGAAAAGCTTCAAATGATTGTAGCCACTGATCTAGCTGCTCGAGGATTAGATATTCAAGGTTTATCATATGTAGCACATTACACGTTACCAGATAAAGAAGATTTTTATACCCATCGTTCGGGAAGAACTGCAAGAGGTGGACTTTCTGGATTATCCATTTCTTTTGTTACGCCAAGAGAAATTAAACAGTTGAAAAATTTTGAAGCTTCCTTAGGAATTGCTCTTATCCCATTAGGTGAAGAGGGTTAGTTATAGGGAAAGTACAATCTTATCACCATCTAAAGTTTCAATTTCTTTTTTCATTTTCTTTTGAATTACTTTAAAATGATGTTCCTCTTCGGAGCAAAAAAAAGTGATTGCTTTTCCGGGATTTTCAGCACGTCCAGTTCGTCCGATTCTATGTATGAAATCTTTCGGTGAACGAGGGAGTTCAAAGTTAATTACGCAGGGAAGAAATTCGATATCAATACCTCTAGCAAGTAAATCGGTAGTAACTAATACGCGTAAAGTTCCCTCTTTAAACTTAACTAAAGCAGAAGTTCGAGCTCCTTGACTTTTTTTACTGTGAATAGCGGTTGCCTGAATATTATTTTTGCGCAATTTAGCAGCAACATTATCGGCCTTAAAAGTAGAAGAAGTAAACACCAATACCTGTTTTAGTTCATTCTTTTTTACAATATGTCTCAATAAGGGTCCTTTTCGTTCGGGTTCAACGGAATATGCAAGCTGTTCAATTATATCAAGATTCGCTTCTTTTGGTTTAATGTTAAGAATAATGGGCTTTCTAAGGACTATTTTTTTTATTTCATTGACTTTATCTGAAAGTGTTGCAGAAAATAGTAAGTTTTGACGATTTTGTGGAAGTAATTGGAATATACGGTCCATTTCATCTTTAAAACCAAGATTCAACATCTTATCTGCTTCATCCAAAACTAACACGCTCACTTTGGATAAGGCCAACGCCTTAGAATCTACTAATTCAATTAAACGTCCAGGAGTGGCGATTAAAATATTCACACCATATAAACTCTTCATTTGAGGATTAATTGAAACTCCACCATAAACCGATTTCACAATAGCAGGGCGTAGTAAGACCTGATTAAATTCTTTGAATACACTTTCTACTTGTACAGCAAGTTCTCGAGTAGGTACTAAAATTAAAACATCAACCAGTCGGTTTTTTTCTGTGTTTTTATTAACGAAATTATTTAAAATTGGTAAAACAAAACTTGCTGTTTTACCGGATCCAGTTTGGGCAATTCCCAAAACATCTTTGCCTTTTAATATTGCAGGAATGGCCTGTTGTTGAATTGGATAGGGTTTTTCATATCCTTTACTAATTAGTTTTTTAGTGAGTTCGGGGTTTAAATTCAATTTCGAAAAAGGCATAAATAGATTTTTATCAAATTTAGAGCTTATTTTTTCATTTGTATTATTGTTAATAATCCTTCTAAATATCTCTCATATAAGTTGTATTTTGAGAGTAAATAAAATGAAAAAAAATAAAAATTTACAAAAAATACCATGGTCAACAAAGGAAGCTATGGAACAGGTATATGAAAATAATCTTTGGGGCGGAGGGAAAGTCAATTTTTATTCTGGAGATGGGTCACATGACGCAGCCATAATAGAACCTTATATTAATGAAGTGGTGTTATTTTTAAAATCTTTTAAAATCCCACTCCATATTGTTGATCTTGGTTGTGGGGATTTCAATGTGGGGATGCAGTTACTTGAATACTGTAAAACCTACAATGCAGTAGATATTGTTGAAACATTAATTCAAAGAAATAAATCGATTTTTAAAGCAGATAAGTTACATTTTAGTTGTTTAGACATCGTAAAAGATTCTCTTCCAAAGGGAGATTGTGCAATTGTTCGACAAGTCCTACAGCATTTGTCAAATAAGGAAGTAAAAGCGATACTACCCCAATTATCAATGTATAAATATATTCTTTTAACTGAGCACATACCAGAGGGTAGCTTTATTCCCAATTGTGATATTATTTCAGGTCAAGGAATACGATTGAAAAAGAATAGCGGTATTGATTTATTTGACAAACCATTTAATCTTAGCGTTCAAAAAAAATCAGAATTACTATCGGTAAATGTAGAAAAATGGAAAGGTAGGATTGTTACTACATTGCTAGAAATGTATTAAATAATACCCATGTTTTCCATTAAAAAGCTAGCATTCATAGTCGTACAAAAACCAGGTTTTATTTTGTAGTCAAAATCCAATTGATTGTTTATGATCTCAATTTCAAAACATAGATTTCTTATGTTTTCAGGAAACTCATTAGCAAGGTTTGCAAGCTTAATATCATGGGTTGCTATAATACCATTCCCGTTTAAACCGATAATCTTTTTAATCAAGCCAATTGAACCTTTGTGTTGGTCGGCAGAGTTTGTTCCTTTTAGAATTTCATCCAACAAAAAGAAAATCTCCTCGCCATCTAAATAAAGTTGAATTAACTGCTTAAGTCTTTTTAACTCTGCATAAAAAAAGGATTCGTTGTCTTTTAAAGAGTCGACTGTTCTAAGACTGCTAAAAAGCTTAAAGGGCGTAAATGTAAACGCATCAGCGCATACAGGTGCGCCAATTCTTGCTAAAATTAAATTTACGCCTATCGTTCTTAAAAAAGTACTTTTTCCCGCCATATTGGCTCCTGTTAGTAAATCTAGTTTTGCCTTGTCATATATGGAGTAATTATTTTTAACCAATTGTTTTTCATCAATTAAAGGATGGCCAACATTTTTAAAGTCGAGTACC
>MDSV01052393.1_pt1 | contig 12195 bp, 11 predicted proteins | sample 810851 | NCBI WGS metagenome assembly MDSV01 (sample SAMN05326640, study PRJNA326480) | marine metagenome | isolation source: seawater | place: Atlantic Ocean: North East | collected 2012
CCACCATATCTGAAATTCTATCGCTTACTTTATCTGGATGTCCTTCCGAAACTGACTCACTGGTAAATAAATAAGATTTTTTAGTCATTAAATTTTATATTTTCTTAAAATTAAAATAAGAAATATATAAAAAAAAATTATTAATGCAAATATTTTATTACCATAATTCGAAAATAACGTTGGGGCATTAAAATAAGGAAAATTTAACTCTAAACTACCAGACTCTCCCGTATTAAGGGATTTTAATACTTTTCCATTTGGGTCAATAAACGCAGAAAGTCCCTTATTTGCAGATCTTGCAATAAAAACTCCTTCCTCGACTGATCGATAGATCGATTTAGAAAAATGTTGATACGGTCCAATAGATTCCCCAAACCATCCATCTTCTGAAATGTTTATAACAAGATCTGGAAATTGGTTTTTATTTTTTATTTTCCCAGGATAAATTATTTCATAACAAATTAATGGAATTACTAATTTATTATTAAAAGTTTCACCCAAATTTATTTCTGATCTTTTATTGCCTTTTGAAAAAGAATTATATCCTCTTGTAATTTTTTTATAACCTAATTTAAATAATATGTTTTCAAGCGGAAGAAATTCACCAAATGGTACAAGATTAATTTTATTATATAAAGATAAAACTTCTAATTTATTATTTAAAACTACTAGACTATTATAATATTTTTTATTTTCTAAACTATTTGAACCTAAAATAATTAAATGATTTTTAGAAAAATTGTCTTCAAATATTTTTTTATATCTTTTAATATCTTGTAAATAAGATTCGTAAAATATTCCCTCTGGCCAAATAAATAAAGTTTTATTATTTTTTTGTGGGTCACTAATTTTAATTAGTCTTTTTATAAGAGTAATTTCACTTTTTTCATTATACTCTTTAAGTGAAAAGTTAGGAGAGATGATTTTAACACTAATTTTATCATCAAAACGATAATTACTTTTATCAATTTTAAAAGATCCGTAAAAAAAATTACCAATAAATAAAATTAGTAGAATTAGTGAAAAAGTAAGGTTCCTATAAACTACTCTATTATTTATAAAAAGAAATGGTGTGCAAAAAAAAGTTAGTAAAATTAAACTTAATGAGTATGTGCCGATTTTAGACAAAATTTGAATAGACTCTATTGACCAAACAAAACTATAAGAAATTAGATTCCAAGGAAAACCAGTTAATATATTACCCCTTATGTACTCAAATATTGAAAAAATTAAGGAAAAAAGTAAAACATATGAAATATTTTTTTCAGCAAAAGGTCCAATAATAAAAGTTGCTAAACCAAAAAATAAAGACAAAAATAAAGGAATTAAAATCAGTGCGAATGGAATTAGTTTCTTAAAGGTATCTTCATGTGTTAGGGATATTGTAATCCAATAATTGCCAAATAAAAAGAAACCAAAGCCAAACGCACAACCCAAGTATAGAAAGTTTAAGTTTTTTTTTCTTTTTCTATATCTAGACTTTGTTTTTTTTTTAACAGTTAAAATTAAAAATAGTAAAATTGAAAACGAAAAAAAATTTATTAAAATAAAATTATAAGGAGAAAATCCAAGAACTGTTAATGCTCCCAATAAAAAAGGAGCTAAAAATAAGACAAAAAATCTATTATTTAATAAAGTATACAAATATAACCTTTTATATAATTGAAGTTAAAATCTTTTTTTCTATCCTACTCATTATATAGTAATCTTTATTTTTTGTGTGATCATAGCCTATTAAATGTAAGAGACCATGAACCCAAACCTTATCAAATTCTAATAAAAAATTACCCTTTTTTGCTCTGTTTTTTATAATTTCATAAGATATAGCAATATCTCCTATATAAATATTTTTATCTTTTTTATCTTTTAAATCTTTTTTTAAATAAAATGGAAAAGATAAAACATCTGTAGCTTTATTTTTTTTTCTAAATTTTTTATTAATTTTTTTAATATTAATCGAATTTGTTAAAAAAATAGTGAAAGTAATATTTTTTTTATTGAAAAAATTTATTATTTTATTAATTTTTACTAATTTCTTATTGAAATATTCTTTAGTGTTAGTAATTTTCTTATTCCATGATTTAGTACCTACAGCAACATTAACCTTTATCATTGCTATTCTTTTTATAAGCTTCTACTATTTTTGAAACTAGTGGATGTCTAATAACGTCATTTTGATCAAAATTTATAATGGAAATTTCTTTAATATCTTTTAGTATAGATTGTGCTTTAACTAGACCTGATTGATTTTTTGCTGGCAAGTCAATCTGAGATGGATCTCCATTTACGACAAGTTTTGAATTTTCTCCAATTCTTGTAAGAAACATTTTTATTTGTGTTTCAGTTGCATTTTGAGCCTCATCTAAAATAGCAAATGAATTTTTTAAGGTTCTTCCTCTCATAAAAGCAAGTGGTGCTATTTCAATTTCTCCAGCTTCAATTTTTTTCTGAATTTTTTCATAATCAATTAAATCATGCAAAGAATCATACAATGGTCTTAAATATGGATCTATCTTTTCTTTCATATCTCCTGGCAAAAAACCTAATCTTTCTCCTGCCTCAACTGCAGGTCTAGATAATATTATTCTTTGAACTTTTTTTTCTAACAACATAGTTAAAGCCACAGCTACAGCTAAATATGTTTTTCCAGTTCCAGCTGGGCCAAGAGACATAACTATTTGATTATTTTTTAATGATTTGACATATTCTTTTTGTTTTTTTGATCTTGGTATCACTGATCTCTTTGGAGTCTTAATAACTTCTTCTAAAGGCTGAATTATTGATTGGTTTTTTATATCTCTTATCATGTCATTATTTAAAGATGCAATTATGTCACCATTTTCTATCTTTTTATTAGATTTAAATCTATCGATCAAATATTCAATCGCATTTTTTACCTTTTCATTTGCAGTTTTATTTCCTTTTACAGTAATTGAGTTGCCTCTAAAATAAATTATTGATCCTGTAATTTTTTCTAATTCTTTTAAATTATTATCAAAAGAGCCTACGATTTCCATTAAAATTTCGTTATTAAAAATATTTATACTTATTGAGTCTGAAGCACCATATACCACTGAATGCTCTTTGTTGCTTTTTTTATTTTGATTATTTGCACTCATAAAGATTATGCCGCTTTCATATTATTAATTTTATGAAATCCAAATAAAGTTTTATTATTGTACGAAGTAATTTTTATTGTCACTAAATCTCCTGGTTTGCAATTATTTGACTCAAATTTAACAGGTGTCATATGTATTGTTCTTCCAAAATATTTATTTGCATCACTAGTTTTATTTTCTACTAAAACTTCACATTCTTTATTAAGAATTAATTTGTTATCTTCAATCTGAAGATTTTCTAGAATTATTTGTACTTTTTTGAGTTTTTCTTTATTAGTTTTGTTATCATTTAATTTTTTTAAAGAAGAAGGCGTGCCTGGTCTTGGACTAAAAATAAATGAATATGAGTTAGTAAAACCAACCTTTTTTATAAGATTAATTGTGTCTTTAAAATCCTCATCAGTCTCGCCTGGATATCCAATAATAAAGTCACTGGAAAACTTAATTTTTTTATTAATTTTTTTCAAATTTTCAATAATTGACAAATAATATTTTTTAGTATGCTTTCTGTTCATTAATTTAAGAATTATATCCGAACCACTTTGTATAGGAAGATGCAGAAATGGTACAAGTTTTTCACAATCTTGAAAACAATTTATCAGATCTTCTGTCATATCTTTAGGGTGAGATGTCGTAAATCTAATTCTTTTTAAATTTTTTATTTTATTTAATTCTTTTATTAAAGAAGAAAGTCTATATTCTTTGCCATTCTCATAATAATGATAAGCATTGACATTTTGACCAAGTAAAATAATTTCTTTTGCACCATTATTAACAAGATTATTTGCTTCATCTATAATTTGCTTAAAGTTTCTAGAATATTCTGGTCCTCTAGTATAAGGGACAACACAAAAATGGCAAAATTTATCACAACCCTCCTGAATTGTTAAATTGACTGAAATTTTTTTTTGTTTGTTGGGAATTTTTTGTAATTCATCAAATTTTTTTACAACATCAAATTCTGTAGCATTAATTTTTTTTTTCTTTCTTTGATAGTCTAAAATTAAATCTGCAATCTTATGGTATGACTGTGGTCCAATTACCATATCAATATAAGGCTCACGTTTTATCATTTCTTGTGATTCTGCTTGTGCTACGCAACCAGAAACTATAACTAAAGGTTTTTTTAAATCTTTAAAATCTTTTTTTACTCTTCCAATTTCATGATAAACTTTTTCTGTAGCTTTTTCCCTTATATGACAAGTATTTAAAACATAGCAATCTGCATTATTTTTTATATCAGTTTTGGTAAAGCCTATATTATGAGTTAAATCATAAATACGATTAGTATCATATTCATTCATCTGACAGCCAAAAGTTTTAATAAATATTTTTTTAGACAAATTTTATTTCTTTATTTTTACACCATATAACTCTAATCTATGATCTACTAATTTATAGCCAAGTTTTTCTGCAACTTGCTTTTGGAGTTTCTCAATATCTTCATTAACGAATTCAGTTATCTCACCTGTATTAATATCTATTAAATGATCATGATGTTCGTGAGGGGCTTGCTCGTATCTAGCTTTATTTCCTTTAAAGTCATGTTTTGCAACAATGCCAGACTCTTCAAACAATTTTACTGTTCTATAAACTGTTGCAATACTTATTTTAGAATCTAATTTGCTAACTCTTTTATGTAATTCATCTACATCTGGATGGTCTTCTGCTTCTGACATTATCTTAGCAACCAATTTTCTTTGGTCAGTTAGACGTACGCCTTGTTTAATACATTTATTTTCTATGTCACTACTCATAATTTATATCTTATAATTTAAACATCTTTTTTCAAAAGATTTTAGCTTAAATATACTGGTTTAATCAAATCTTCATTTAATAAACCTTTTAAATAAAGCATTTCAAGCTTATTATGGTCTAAATCTACTATATTTATATTATTAAGTTTCAATATTTTTTCATCAAACTCTTTTACCGCACTTTTTGGGATTACTTTAAATACATCTTTATATTCATTTAGTATTCCTTTTAATGAAATCTCTTTAGCGTTTATAATTATATTTAAAACTTTATCGAATTTCACTATAAAGTATTTATCTCTTACCTTTATAATACTAAAAATTAAATTTTTTTTATTGAAAAATTGTGCACTAGACCAAATAAAAGTATTGTATCCACATAATTTCAAATTTTTAGATAAACTAATTCCTTTTGCAGTTGATAACGATCCTCTTAAGCCAGAGTAGTTACCAGGTCCTTGATTTACAAAAATTTTACTTAAATCATCAAAATTTACCTTATTTTCATTAAAAAAGTCTAGGATATTTTTCATCAAAAAATCATAATTTGATTTATCACTTTGCAAAATTTTTATAAATGCTTTATTTTGAACTTTTACAAATAATGAACCAACATTAGTGCTACAGTCAATGGACAAAAAATTCATAATCACTCTATTGATACTACTTTTGCTATCAATAAGTAAATCCTTTGCTGTAAATTTAAATGAATTTAATCCTGATAAAGGTGTAATAAGTCTAATGTATCATCGTTTTAATGAAAATAAATATCCTTCAACAAATATAAGAAACGAAATTTTTTTAGAACATTTAGATGAAATCAAGAACTCAAAATTAGAATTTATTTCTTTTAATAAGTTTAAAGATATTATCAAAAGTAAAATAGAAGAAAATTATCTTTTACTAACTGTTGATGACGGCTTTGAATCTTTTTATTTAAACGCTTGGCCTATTCTTAAAAAAAGAGAAATCCCTTTTATCCTTTTCGTAAGTACTAGAGAGGTAGGCAAGAATGGTTATATGACATGGGAACAAATAAAAGAAATTGAGTCTAGTAAATTAGCTACTATAGGAAATCATAGCCATACTCATGAATACTTAATAGATTGGAAAGAAGAAAAAATAAGAGATGATTTAGAGCAATCTATAAAAATTTTTAAAAAAAACTTAGGTTATTCGCCAAAATTATTTTCATATCCTTTTGGAGAGTACAGTATTGTCTTAAAGAAAATTGTAAATGATTTAAATTTTGAATTTGCTTTTGGTCAACATTCAGGTGTTATAGATTCAAGTAAAGATTTTCTTGAATTGCCAAGATTTCCAATAAATGAAAAATATGGTGAATTAAAAAGATTTAAATCTATAATTCAAACTTTACCTTTTCCATATGAAAAAATAACACCAAAAAACCGATATATTAAAGGTAACGAAAACCCTCCAAAAGTTAAAATTAAGTTTTTTAAAAATTTAATCGATATTAATAATATCACATGCTATTCAAATGAAGGAAATATTTGGAGAAAATCAGATATTAAATTTTCTAATGAAATTGAATTAGAAATTTTGCTTAAAGAGAAATTTAAAAGTGAAAGAGGTAGAATTAACTGTTCTCTACAAGCAAAAAATGGAAAGTGGAGATGGCTAGGAATTCAGTATGTTGTTAAGGAATATTAATTAACTAGCTACTAAAGGGCTAACCCTTTTTTTAATTTAGAAGGAAGTAGATTTGCATTATCAAAATCAGTTAGTGAATTTTTCACAATAATGCTTTCTAAAATAGCAACATATTTTTCACCTATAGCAGCATAATTTTTTAGATACTGAGTTAAATCAAGACCATTAATTTTTTTTCTTTCTTCTCTAAGTTGTGCTCTTATTTCTCTAAATTCTGAGTAAGCATTATGTGTATTTAGATTATTTTTGTAAGCCCTTACTGAAGCTTTTAATACTTGAAATTGCAAAACTTTATGTTTTTGATCTTTATCTTTATCTTGTGGTGAGATGCCATTATCACTCCAGGTCCACTGACCAAATAAAGCATTTCCTTCTAATGCAAATCTAGAAGTGCCCCATCCACTTTCGTTTGCTGCTTGGGCTAAAGCAATAGAAACAGGGATAATATCCATTCTCATTTTTAACTTACCTAAATCTTGATCATCAATTTTATATTCTTTGAATCTTCTTTTTATCCATACTCTTTCACCTACAGTATTAAAATTTTTTTTCAGTATTTTAAAAAGTTTTTCTCTATCATCACTAATTTTTTTATTTTCATCAAGAATTAAAGGTAATAATATTTTTATAAAAAGATCTCTTTTCTTTTTTGCATTACCATAATTTTTTAGATCTCTTGGAAGTTTAGTTAAATAAATTGGTTTTACTTTTTGACCAGCTCTTACACCTTTCAAATCATAACCTAAATCATCAAATAAATTTGATGTAGTTTCAGCATTTAAACTTATTGTATTATCATAATTTTCTTCTTTTTTATCGGATTCAGTTTTTTTACTTTTTTCAGCTACTTTTTTATTTTCTTTTTTTGGTAATTTATATTCTTCTGCCACATATGTAAATTTTACTTCATTAACAGTATTTTTAATAAAAGGCCTCATACCTATCATAAATCCGATAAAAAAAATAATTCCGAAAGATAAATAAATATTTCTTATAGAATTTTCTTTTAGTTCTTGTCTAGCAATTGCTTTATCGCTTGATCGATTTACAGGCAATTTTATGTGGTTCTTTATTAATAATAACTCTAATTGTGAAATAGTAAGTCTCTTTGAACTTCTTGCATAACTTCTTACTTCAACCACAGCATAAATTTTAGCCAGGTTGAGTAATTGTTCTCTATAAGATCTAAAAAGTTTTTCAGTTTTTTTTGACACTTTTTAATTTGCCTCTACACTTTTTACTTCTGGTATATAATGGCAGAGGAGATTTTGAACACCCTGCTTAAGCGTCATCACTGAGCTTGGGCAACCAGAACAGCTACCTTTTAATTCAACTGTTACAACTCCGCTTTTAAAGGATTTAAATTGTATATCCCCGCCATCTTTAGCTACTGCTGGTCTTACTTTTGTATCAAGTACTTCATTAATTTTTTTTATTACTTCATCTTCTTCATCTGGTTTTGAATCTTTAGTAGTCTTTGATAAATTACTTTTTACAACAACATCATTTCCTTTAGAGTAATAATCATTTATTTCTGATATAATACTATGTTTTAAATCATCCCAACTTAAATCTTTTTCTTTTTTAACTGTAATAAAATCTTCTCCAAAAAAAACCATTTTTGTTCCCTTTAAAGATAGTATTTGATCAGCTAATGGGACTTTTTTACCATTATCATTTTTTAAAAATTCTACTGGGCCTACTTCAGAAACTTTTTTACCCGGCAAAAATTTTAATGTGTCTGGATTTGGAGTATGTTCAGTTTCTACCATAATCATTTATTTAATATTACATTAAAAAATTCATATCAAGTGAACTTTTTTAAGCCTACAATTTCATATATTTCTTTAAGATTTTTTTTGCTAATCAAATCAGCTTTTTTAGAACCTTTTTCTAATACTTTAGAAAGATATTCACCATCTTTTAATAGTTTCTTAATCTCATTTCCAATTGGACAGATTTTTTCTATTATTGATTCGCTTAATTTACTCTTAAAAGTTGAAAAATTTTTTCCTCCAAATTCCTTCAAAACTTTTTCAACCTTAACATTATTTATACTTGCATAAATTGATATAAGATTTGAAGCTTCAGATCTATTATTTAAACCACCTGTTTCGGAAGGTATAGAATCCGCATCAGTTTTTGCTTTTTTAATTTTCTGTTCAATTAAATCTTTATCATCTTTTAAATTTATTCTGCTATAATCAGAATCTTCTGACTTACTCATTTTTTTATTTCCATTTCGTAAGCTCATAACTCTAGATATTTCTTTTGGTATTATTGGTTCTACAATTGGAAAATATTCTTTAGCAATAAAGTCGTTATTAAATTTTTTTGCAATATCTCTAGTTAATTCTAGATGTTGTTTTTGATCTTCTCCAACAGGTACATGGGTAGCTTTATATAGAAGTATATCAGCTGCCATTAGACTAGGGTACACCATCAAACCTACACTTGCATTTTCTTTATTTGCTCCAGCTTTTTCTTTAAATTGTGTCATTCTATTTAACCAACCAATCCTTGCTACACAATTAAATATCCAAGCTAATTCACTATGAGCAGATACGCTTGCTTGATTAAATATTATATTTTTTTCAGGGTCTAATCCAGAAGCGATAAAAGTTGCTGTAGTTTCTAAAATATTAGATCTTAAATCTTTAGGGTTTTGATAGTTCGTTATAGCATGTAAATCTACTATACAATAGATACACTCAAATTTATTTTGCAAGTCTACAAAATTTTTTATAGCTCCTAAATAATTTCCTAAATGTAAATTTCCAGTTGGTTGAACGCCAGAAAAAACTCTTTTTTTATTCATATAATATAACTATTTTAATTTAATATCTTTAAACTTAAATGCACCTGTAAAATTTGAAATTAAAAAATAACTAAATAAGCTAATCAATACTATAATAAATAAGTAAATAAATTTCCAACTTTCATTATAAATAAATTTATCTGAAAAAGTGCCCAACAATAAATATAATATTAATCCCATTACAACCACAGATAATAAAATTCTAGGAAATTTATAAGTAAATTTGCTATCAAAATTATGCAAATTCCTTTTTTTTATAAAATAATAGTGAAGACAAACGTTGATCCAAGAAGAAATTGAAGTGGCTATCGGAATAATAATAAAACCTACTCTATTAAATAATATTACACTAATTAAAATATTTAAAATAACTGAGATAATAGATAAATAAAAAGGTAATTTTGTATCATTTCTAGCAAAAAAGAAATTTGAAAAAATTTTTAAAACTGAAAAAGCAGGTACACCGAGAGCAAAAAAAGTTATTGCTAATGCAGTATTGTTAACACTATTAATGTCAAAAGAACCGTAACCAAAAAGTGATGTTACAATTTCTTTTGAAGCTATTAGTAATGCAACGGCTCCTGGTATTGATAAGAATAAACTTAGTTCAATAGATCTATTTTGAAGATTTGCAACTTGATTATTATTATTATTTTTAATGTATTTAGATAATTGAGGTAGCATTACTGTCCCAACTGCTATTCCAGAAATTGCAAGATTAATTTGATAAACTCTATCTGCATAATATAAATAAGAAACAGCACCTGATTGAAATGAGGCAATAATAGTCCCAACTAAAATATTAATTTGTGTTACGCCCGATGAAAAAATACTTGGAACTAATTTTTTAAAAAAAAATTTAATTTTGTTATTTATTTTTATTTTAAAATCTAAAGAAAGTTTAAAATTTTTCCTAACAAAAAATAATAAAATTAATAATTGTAAAAAACCAGATAATGATACAGCGTAGGATAAATTTAAAGCTAATGAAGGTTCTAATTTTTTTGAAAATAATAATGTTCCTATTAGAATTATATTAAGTATAATTGGTGCGGCGGCAGCTGCAGCAAACTTATTATATGAATTAAGTATTGCAGAAAAAAAAGATGCTAAGCATATAAAAAATAAAAATGGAAAGGTTATTCTACTGAGGTTTATTGCAAGATTTAATTTTTCTGCATCTTGATAAAAACCAGGAGCAATTAAATATATTAACTGAGGCATAAAAATTTCAGCTAATATGACAAAAAATAATAAAGCTATAAAAAGTATGTTAAATATATTTTTAGCAAAGTGATGTGCTTGTTTTTTATTTTTTGCTAACTCACCGGCAAAACTAGGTATAAAAGCCGCATTAAATGCTCCTTCAGCAAACAATCTTCTAAAAGTGTTTGGTATTCTAAATGCAACAAAAAAAGCATCAGCAAATAAGCTTGTTCCCAAGAAAATTGCAATTAATATATCTCTGGCATACCCAAGTAATCTGCTTATTAACGTAAAAAAACTAAATGTAGAGGTTGCAGCTATTAAGTTCATCTTGAATATAAGCCTTATTTTTGTGACAATTGTAAGATACTTGCTTTTCAAATGAAGAAAAAGTCAAAAATAGATAAATACACAGATCAAGAAGCTTTGGATTATCACAATAGTGGTAAATCGGGTAAAATAGAAATTTTATCTTCAAAACCAATGACTAGTAAAAGAGACTTGGCATTGGCCTATTCTCCTGGAGTAGCAGCGCCGGTTAAAGTAATCTCAAAAAATCCAGATGCTGCATACGATTATACAACTAAAGGAAATTTAGTTGCTGTAATTAGTAATGGTTCAGCAATATTAGGTTTAGGAAATCTAGGGGCATTAGCCTCAAAACCTGTAATGGAAGGTAAAGCAGTTTTATTTAAGCGTTTTGCAGATATTGATTCAATTGATTTAGAAATAGATTCTTCAGATGTAAAAGAAATTATTAATTGTATTGCAGTTTTGGGTAAAAGTTTTGGTGGAATTAATCTAGAAGATATAGCAGCACCAGATTGTTTTGTAATAGAAGAAAAATTAAAAGAAAAACTAGATATACCTATATTTCATGATGACCAACATGGTACAGCGATAATAACCCTGGCAGCTTTGATAAACGCTTTGGACATATCCAAAAAATCAATTAAAGATATTAAAGTCGTTGTAAATGGAGCGGGAGCCTCAGCTATGGCTTGTACAAACCTATTTAAGAATAGTGGGGGTTCAAGCAAAAATATTATAATGATCGACAGAAAAGGCGTAATTTATAGAAATAGAGATAATCTCAACCAATGGAAGTCTGCTCATGCTGTTGAAACAAAACATAGAACTCTTGAAGATGCTATTAGTGGGGCTGATGTTTTTTTAGGTTTATCAGCCAAAGGTGTTTTGACAAAAAAAATGGTTAAAAGTATGGCTAAAAATCCAATAATTTTTGCATGTGCCAACCCCGATCCAGAAATTACACCGGAAGAAGTTAGTGAAGTTAGAGATGATGCTATAGTAGCAACTGGAAGATCCGATTATCCTAATCAAGTAAATAACTTAATTGGTTTTCCTTATATTTTTAGAGGTGCGCTAGATGTGAGAGCAAAAACTATTAATGAAGAGATGAAAGTGGCAGCAGCATACGCAATAGCAGAACTTGCACGTGAATATGTGCCTGATGAAGTTGCAGCTGCTATGGGTGGGGAAAGACCAAAATATGGTAGTGAATACATAATCCCATCAACTTTTGATCCAAGATTAATTAGTGTAATACCAGTTGCTGTAGCTAAAGCTGCAATAAAAAGTGGTGTAGCAAGAAAGAAAA
>MDSV01098778.1_pt1 | contig 12195 bp, 10 predicted proteins | sample 810851 | NCBI WGS metagenome assembly MDSV01 (sample SAMN05326640, study PRJNA326480) | marine metagenome | isolation source: seawater | place: Atlantic Ocean: North East | collected 2012
GCATAAATGAATCTAATTGAACATTTTATAGATGGTAAAATAACTAAGGGCACTTCTAAGAAAAAATCCAAAGTATTTAATCCAGCTACTGGTGAACAAACAGCTGAAGTTAATTTAGCTTCTAAGTCTGATACGGATCTAGCTGTAGAAAAAGCAAAAAAAGCTTTTCAGGATTGGTCGAGAAAGCCACCAGCACAAAGAGCAAGAATAATATTTAAATTTAAAGAGTTAATAGAAAAACATTCAGATGAAATAACTAAACTTATAGTTTCTGAGCATGGTAAAGTTTATGAAGATGCTAAGGGTTCGCTAACCAGGGGATTAGAAGTAGTAGAATTTGCTTGTGGTATACCTCATCTTCTTAAAGGAGAGTTTACAGAGAATGTTGGAACCGATGTTGATAGTTGGTCAATTAGACAACCATTAGGAGTCTGCGCAGGTATTACACCTTTTAACTTTCCCGCAATGGTTCCGATGTGGATGTTTCCAGTAGCTATAGCATGTGGAAATACATTTGTTTTAAAACCTAGCGAAAAAGATCCATCATGTTCGATTAAATTAGCAGAACTGTTTAAACAGGCAGGATTACCCGATGGAGTTTTTAATGTTGTTAACGGAGATAAGGAAGCCGTAGATGCTTTATTAATAAACAAGGATGTAGCTGCCATAAGTTTTGTTGGATCAACGCCAATTGCAAAATACATTTATGAAAATGCTGCCAAAAATGAAAAGAGAGTTCAGGCTTTAGGAGGGGCAAAAAATCATTGTGTGGTGATGCCAGATTGCGACCTTGATCAAGCCGTAAATGGTTTAATGGGAGCAGCTTACGGTTCAGCAGGAGAAAGGTGTATGGCACAATCAGTTGCCGTGGCTGTAGGAAAAATAGGAGATCAACTTGTGAACAAACTTGTAAAAAAAGTTAATTCGTTAAAAGTTGGTCCTGGTCTTGATAAAAATTCAGAAATGGGACCTCTAATAACAAAAGAACATTTAGAAAAAGTTAAAGGGTATGTAGATTTGGGAGTTAAAGAAGGAGCAAACCTTGTTGTTGATGGAAGAAGTATAAAATTACAGGGTTATGAAAAAGGTTTTTATATTGGAGGATGTCTTTTTGACAATGTTCATAAGGAGATGCGAATTTATAAAGAAGAGATTTTTGGTCCCGTTCTTTCAGTAGTAAGAGTAAAAGATTTTGAGTCAGCTGTTAATTTGGTAAATGAACATGAATTTGGAAATGGCACAAGCATATATACTAGAGATGGAGATGTAGGAAGAACATTTGCTAGCAAAATCAAAATTGGAATGGTCGGAATTAATATTCCTATACCTGTACCAGTTGCCTATCATTCATTTGGTGGCTGGAAGAGATCTTTATTTGGAGATCAACATATGCATGGACCAGAGGGCGTAAGATTTTATACAAAGTTAAAAACTATTACTTCGAAATGGCCCTCAGGTATAAGATCTGACCCAGAATTTGTAATGCCAATAATGAAATAAATTATAAATGAGAAAAAAAATAACATTAATCGGAGCTGGACAAATAGGGGGAACATTAGCGCATCTTATTAGCGTTAAAGAACTTGGCGATGTAGTGCTTTTTGATGTTGCTGAAGGTTTAGCAAAGGGAAAAGCGTTAGACATAGCACAATCAACATCAGTCGATGGATTAAATATAAATTTAATTGGAACTAACAATTATAGAGATACTGAAAATTCTGATGTAATAATTATCACTGCAGGCGTTCCAAGAAAACCAGGTATGACTAGAGATGATTTGCTTGAAACGAACCTGAAAATTATAAAACAAGTTGGTGAAGAAATAAAAAAAGCATCTCCAAAAGCTTTTGTAATTTGCATTACAAATCCTTTAGATATAATGGTTATGGCGCTTCAAAGGTATTCTGGATTACCTACAAAAAAAGTTGTTGGAATGGCTGGAATTTTAGATTCATCTAGATTTAAATATTTTTTATCTCAAGAACTTAAAGTTTCAGTTAAAGATATAGAAACTTTGGTACTAGGTGGACATGGCGATACAATGGTTCCCATGCCTAATCATACTACTGTTAAAGGAAAACCTTTGACTGAATTAATAAAAAAAGAAAAACTAGAATTAATAATTGAGAGGACAAGGAAAGGTGGAGCAGAAATTATTAAACTTCTTCAAAAAGGCTCAGCATTTTATGCTCCAGCAGCTTCAGGAGTAGAAATGGCAGAATCGTATTTAAAAGATTTTAAAAAAAAATTACCTTGTGCTGCTTACCTTAATGGAGAGTATGGGGTAAAAAATTTATATGCAGGAGTTCCTGTAGTAATAGGAAAAAATGGGGTTGAAAAAGTTATAGAAATTAATTTATCTGATCAAGAAAAAGAACAATTTAATTTATCTATAAAAGCAGTAAAAGAATTATATCAAGCTGCAAAAAAGATAGATAAAAATTTATAAATATTTCTTTTCATTTAAATAAAAGCTAGAAATTTTTTTAATAATATAATCAATATATTTGAAAGTTATTTTTTCACCATTTGGTAAGCAAATGATATTATTTTCATATTTCTTAGAATTGATACAAGAAGGTTTCCTTTTATCAGAGAAAATTTTTTCACAATTTTTATAATAGTATAATCTAGTCTCGATTCCACTTTTAAGTAAAAAATTATTTAATTTAGAACGATTTTTCACAAGAATTGGAAAATCTATAAAATTTTGGTAATCAAAATCAGAAATTTTTATTAAGTTAATTCCATTTATTTTTTTCTTATCAAATTTTTTATAATAATAAATATTTTTTTGCTTTCTTTGATAATGATTTGAATTTCTTTTTTTTGTATCAAGTAATTGATAAAGAATTAATTTTTTTGATAAGGACGTAATTCGGGTAAAATAATAATTTGGAAAAGCTATTACTTTAAATTTTAAACTGGGATAGAATATTTTAAGTAAAAAACTAAAATTATTAATATGAGTATATTTAATAATTTTAAAAAATAAATACTTGTATAATAGATTTATTGACAAAATTTTAAGAACAAAAAAAATAAAAATTTGTTTTAACAATATTAATTTTGGAAAAACTCCAAATTTATCTAATTCATTTTCTGAATAAACGTTAAAATCCTTATTATTTGATGTTATTGCTCCCCCATACAAAGCTGAAATATTTTTCATCAAATTAAAACTATAAAGCGTAAAATCTCCTAGTTGTCCGGAGTACCTTTTTAAATTTCTAGACTTTTTATAATTATCAAAATAAATAGCATTGTCTTCAACTAAAAAAATTTTCTTAGAAGAGCATATTTTTTTTAGCTTTGCTGATTGTTCATGCGAATTAAACATATTAGTTAGAACAATCGCCACTGTTTTACTGTTAATTTTTTTTTTTAGTTTTTTCAAATTAAAAAAACCTGTTTTATAATCCAAATCACAGAAAATAATTTTGAAATCTAGATTTTTAGCAATATTGATCATTTCAGGAAGATTATAAGCTAAAAATATTATTTCATTTTTTTTACCAAATTTTTCCCTAAAATATTGCAAGAGTATTAAAAAAGAAATCCTACACTGGCTCGTTAAAATGAAAAATTTTTTTTTAGAATTTTTCATTAAAATGTTGCCAATTTTTAAATCGTTTATTTTATTATCATTAATAAAAAAAAATGATTTGAAGAATTTTATTATACTTAAATAAACATGTATTCTAAAATATTTCATTTTTTAATTTCCTTAGCAACTCTTCTGGCATTTGCCATTACAAGCCCAAGTGGGTATTTATTAATTTTAAAATCAAAAACAGAACCATCAATAATAAAAATATTTTTAAAATTTTTTAATTGACATAAGTTATTTACAGACATTTTTGCTTTTTTTTTAGATATAGGAATTGTGCCAAAGTAATGATAAGCGCTACCATGATTTGATGAAAAATTTTTATAAATAGGATAAATTAATTTTTGATTACAAAGAAATTTAAAAATTTTTTTATGTACATTTTTAAAAATTGAATAAGATTCTTTGCTCTTGGAATAAATTGTAGCATTAGAGTTTTTTTCAAGTTTCATAAATATATTGCTATATTTGGAATCAAGAAGGATATTAGAAAAAATCATATAGTTTCGAAATAAATTTAGTAGAGGTTTAAAAGGAAATAAATATTTATATATTTTTGCTGCGGTATCGATAATAAATTTATTTCCAGGTCTAAAATCTACTAAAAATGACTTGTTCTTTGTATCGTCACGAATTTGCATTTGAGATGGCATGAAATCTAAATAATTTTCTATTTTATATTTTGAAAAAAACATTGATATTAATCTTGGATGTTCTTTAATTTTTACTTCTTTTTTAATTTTTAAAAAATCCATGATTAGTCTTGTTGTAACTAAAGTGCCACAACCAAAAACTATTTTTTTTGCATAAAAGGTTTTCTTTTTATTATTGTTGTTTTCACAAATAATACCAATTTTTTTATTTTCTAAAAAAATTTTTTTTACTACATAATTATGAAAATTAATTTTTTTATTTTTTAAAAATTTTTTATAATAGTTTTTAGCATTTATTTTATTAGTAGATTCTTTAATTAAATTTAAATCAATGCTTTTTTCTTTAATAGATTTTTTACCAGAAATAGCTAAAATTGGTTTTGTAATTTTAAAACTATTAATTTTTTTTTTTTTTAATAAATTTAAAAATGATTTATCTACCTTAAAATCATTTATATATTCTTGCCCTTGTATTTTAAATTTGCCTAAAAACTTTATTTTTTTAGCTAATTCGAAAAAAGATTTTTGTAACTTGAGATTATTTTTTTTAGATAAGCATTTTATATCAGAAAATATATTTTGATCTATCTGTAGTCCCCAATAGTTTGATAATCCTCCAAATTCTAATGAACCCATTATATTTGCATTTTTATTTACAATAAAATTATTGAACAAAAAATAGTCTTTAATATTATTTTCGTTATCTTTCATTTGTGGAGGCAAATTTTTATAGTTATATAGATGAGAATTTTCAGTTTCATAAATTTCTTCTGTTTTTCTAAATTGTGGTGAAATTACATCTATTTTTTTATTTTTTTCTAAGTAGGAATCAATAAATGATAAACTAGATAAACCACTTCCTATTACAACTAAGTTGAAATGCATAAATAATTTTATTAATATAAAATTTAATCTATATAACAAAATTTAACTTAAATATGAACAAATTAAAACAATTTCTAACAACCGATTACAACAAGTTCCCTCAAAAATACTATTTCATATCAGTTGCTCAAAATATAATTAAAATAGCTAATCTTAAAAATACAAATAAAATTATTTTAGATTATGGATGTGGACAAAAAATTTTTAGCAAAATTTTAAAAAATAATAAAATTATTAATTATGATATCAAGCCGGAATATACAGAATGCGAAACTTATGAAAATTTATATTTTGATATTGTAATTTTTAATCATGTTTTAATGTATATATATCCTAATGAAATTGGTGAATTGTTGGGTAAAATAAAAAAAATAAATCCTAATTGTGAAATTATTTTAAGTATGGGGAAACAAAATATAATTAGTAAAATAGCGATGTATCTCACTTTCAATTTTAATTATCATGACAATATTAGAGCCACCTATAAAGAGCAATTAGAAGTTCTTTTAAAAAATGCAGAACTAATAAATAAAAAAATGAATATTTTTGGAATGACAGATATTTACTATTTTAAATTTAAAAATAATGTCAGATAATATAAATCCCGCTCATTGGAGCGATAATGCAGTAAAATTAACAAGATCTCCACTTACAAAATTTTATAGAGATTTTATGGTTAAAAAACTAAAATTTTTTGAAATTGTAAAAAATGAAAATGCTAGCATATTAGACTTTGGATGTGGTTTTGGATATTTTTTAAATTATTTTTATAATAAAGGTTATAAAAATCTTCACGGCATTGATCCTGACCAAAAATTATTAAATCAAATTCCAAAACAAATTAAAACATCTCTGCAATATGGTCAAAAAACAAACCTAGAAAGCAATTCATTCGATGTTGTTTTTATCTATTGCGTATTCCATCATGTAGGACAAGATAAAGATTATTTTCAAGTAATTGATGAAGTTACAAGAATATTAAAACCCAATGGATATCTGTTTATTTGTGAACCTGGTCGCAGAAAAACATTTATAGTTATGGAATTTATTATTAAAATACTAGAAATGTTTTCTCAACTTTTTAAAAGCTATGACGCGCTTATAAAAGAAGAAAAAAATCTTGTACATTATTTTTTAAAAAATCATCATAAAGTTCGAGATAAACTCAGAGAAAAAAAATTTAGTGAAATAATCAATACATACAAGTTTGAAAAATGGCTTTATGTATGCCAAAAGACCGGTTAATCAAATTGACTAAAAATAAAAATAACATAACAAAAAATATTACATATTTATTTTTTTTTATATTCTTTTTAGTAGGAATATTTACTTTTAAAGATTATGGTTTGACTGGAGATGAGATTTTTGAGCGACAATCAGGCTTCTATTGGCTAAATTATGTTTTAAGTTTTACTCCATTTGACAGTTTAAAAAACGAAGTAGCAATCAAATTTCAAGCCATAAATGATTTTACTCTTCCTACAACAGAAGATAATTTGTTTTACGGTGTTATTTTTAGCCTACCAGCAGCTTTACTTGAGGTAATTTTTCAAATAGAAGATTCAAAAAATTATTATCATCTTTATCATTTTTTAAATTTTTTATTATTTTTTATTGCTTCTATATTTTTTTATAAGTTATTATTAAAACGATTTTCCAATAACAATTTAGCTTTAATTGGAACTTTATTTTTTGTGCTATCACCTAGAATTTATGCTAGTAGCTTTTATAACAACAAAGATTTAGTCTTTTTATCTTTAGTTACCATAGCTTTATATTATTGTTTTAAAACATTTGAAAAAACAAATTATAAAAATTTATTAATTTTTTCAATTTTTGCTGCGATGTGTACCAGTTCAAGAATTTTTGGGATTATTTTTCCTGTATTTTTTTCAATATTTTATTTTCTTTCTTTTTCATCGAATATGAAAATTATAAAAAATTTAAAATTTATTGGATTTTTCTTAATAGTATACTTTCTATTTTTGGTAGTTTTTTGGCCAGGACTTTGGAGCAATCCAATTGAAAATTTACTTTTTTCATTCAAATATTTTAAATCTTTTGATGGCTTCAGTATAAAAATGTTTTTTAATGGAGAATACATCGATAGTAGTTTTGTTCCTTATTCTTATATTTTCACATGGATTTTAATTACTACACCAATACTTTATATAATATTATTTTTAATCGGATATTTTGTAATTTTTAGAAGATTTTTTTCAAGACTTATTAATATAAACGATAAAAGAGATTATTCTGATTTTTGGAGAGGAATTAACGAGAAAAAAGATTTATTTATATTAATTAATTTAACAAGCATCATTTTTGGATTAATCGTATTTAATATAATGCTTTATACTGGATGGCGACAAATTTATTTCTTAAATATTTTTATAATATATATTGCAACTTTTGGTTTCTATTTTTTACAAATAAAATTAAAGTCAAAGTTTAATAGAAATATTCAATATGGAGTTGTGGGTATTTTTTTAACTTTTGTTATTTATAAAATGATTATTTTCCACCCATATCAAAATTTATATTTTGGTTCTTTTTTTAAAAAAAATATTCATAATAAATTTGAAATTGATTATTGGGGACTTTCAGCAAAAAAATTCTTAAATGATGTAATAGTTTTAGAAAAAAATAAATATCAAATAAAAATCGGCGTTGCTTCATTTTTAACTGTAGAAAGATCAGCTAAAATATTAAACAAGAAGGATAGAGAGAAAATTGTTGTTGTTGGTCAAGAGTATCAAGATGCAGATTATATTTATACAGCTTTTATATCTGAGGTTGATATAAAAGGTAATGATAAGTATAAAATACCATCAAACTTTACCAAGATAGATGAATTTATTTTAGATGGTATAAGGGTGTATGAAGTATTTAAAAGAACCCAATAATGAAAAAGATCATATTATTTAATAATAAACTTTTTATATTTTTCACGCTTTTAGTTTTTTCCTTTCTGATCAATCAACATTATGGAAATAGAGGAATTTTTCCTATTGATAGTTTTTTAATTTTCGATGCAGCCAATAATATTTTATTGGGCAATCATCCATTTAAAGACTATTGGTCAATTACTGGACCATTTCTAGATTATATACAGTCTGTATTTTTTTTATTATTTGGAGTTAATTGGTTTAGTTATGTTTTGCATGCATCTTTGTTAAATGTTTTGTTAGCTTTATATTCATTTTATTTTTTTACAAAAATTGGACTAAATAATTTATACGCTTTTATATATTCTATGGGTGTATCTATATTAGCCTATCCACCAATCGGAACTCCGTTCATTGACACACATTCAATTATTTTTTGTGTTTTATCTTTGTATTCATTTTCATTAGCTATTTTATTGAAAAAAAATTTTTTTTGGTTTTTAACTCCAATTTTTCTTATTTTTTCTTTTTTTTCAAAACAAATACCTTCTCCTTATTTAACTTTATTATTTACTACTATTATTATTTTTTCATTTCTATTCACAAAAAATATAAATAAAAAAAATTTATCATACTTACTACTAGGCGTTTTTTTTTCATTTTTATTGATAGGTAGCATTTTTTTAATAAATCAAATTCCAGTAAAAAATTTTTTAATACAATATATTTATTATCCATTTAGTTTGGGAGAAGAAAGAATTAGCAAACTTAGCCTGGATTTAAAAAGTCTAGTTTTTCAATTTAAGTTTATTTATTTTTCATTGTTACCTTTAATATTAGGTACATTTTTCTTATTTAAAAAAAATAAAAATTTAATAGAAAATAATGAGTTTATCGTATCAATTATTTTTTTAATCTCTGTTATAATTTTTATTTACTTTCAGTTACTTACAAAAAATCAGATATTTATTTATTTTTTAATACCTATTTCTGCAGCTTATTCTCACGCATATATAATTAAATATTTTAATAAAAAGTATTTAATATATTTTATTTTGCTAATTTTTATTTTTTCTACTGCCAAATATCACATAAGGTTTAATCATGATAAAAAATTTATGGAACTAGCCAATGTCGATATTAATTTAGCTGAAGACGCATCTAAAGTTGATATAAGATTAAAAGGATTAAAATGGATTACACCCTACTACCCAGAAAAACCTTTGCAAGAAATAAATTTGTTAGTTGATACTAAGAAATTCTTATCTAAAATAAATGAGGAAAAAATTATAATTACTGATTATTTATTTTTTTCAACAATATTAAATAACAAATTTTCTTCTCCAAATAAATGGTATGATGATCTTAGCGTGCCTAGAAAAGAAAGCAATTTTTATAAAATTCATAAAGAGTTCTTTTTAAAGAAAATAGAAAGTAATAAAATAAAATATATGTATTTTATTGGAAATGAAAAACATAATATGAATTTTTTTAATGAACTTATTTTAGAAAATAAATGTATAGTTTTTAAAAACATTAATGAACTATTGACTGAGTTTAATCTTAATAATTGTGATAAAATTTTATAATGAATATTCACGAACATCAGGCTAAAGAAATACTTAAAAGATTTGATATTCCCACTTTAAACGGAGTTGTAATTTATAATCCTGCTGAAGTAAGTGAAAAAATTAAAAAACTAAATTTTTCCAATTTTGTTATAAAAGCCCAAATCCATGCAGGGGGAAGAGGTAAGGCTGGAGGAATTAAAATAGTTAAAAATTTAAACAAACTAAATGAAGAAGTAAAAAATATGTTTGGAAAAAAACTTATTACCCACCAAACCGGTCCAGCTGGGAAAAAAGTTAATAGAATATACATTGAAGAAACCTGTGAAATAAAAAAAGAATTTTATCTATCCTGTTTAGTTGATAGATCTAGTTCAAAAATTGCTTTTATTAGTAGCATTGAGGGTGGAGTTGATATTGAAAAAGTAGCAAAAAAAAATCCTGAAAAAATTACTACTGTTAAACTAAATTTTTATAAATCAATTAAAGATGAAGAAATTAGCAAGATAATAAAGCCATTCAATTTATCAAAAAAATTAAAAAATAAAGCTTTTAGTCTTGTTAAATCAATTCATAAAATTTTAATCGAGAAAGATGCAAGTTTAATTGAAATCAATCCACTAGTTTTAACTAATAAAGAAGAATTAATATGTTTAGATGCAAAGATTAATTTTGATGATAATGCACTATACCGTCATGAAGATATTTTATTTTTAAAAGATCCTAATGAAATAGATCCTATAGAATTAGAAGCTAGTAAATATGATTTATCTTATATTAAATTGGATGGAACTATTGGTTGCATGGTGAATGGGGCAGGTTTAGCCATGGCAACTTTAGATATTATTAAATTATATGGATCTGAACCTGCTAATTTTCTTGATGTAGGTGGCGGGGCTTCTAAAGAAAAAGTATCGGCTGCATTTAAAATTATTCTTTCGGATAAGAATGTAAAAGGAATTTTAATAAATATATTTGGTGGAATTATGAGATGTGATGTTCTTGCACAAGGAGTAGTTGACGCTGCAAGGGAAACTAATTTAACAGTTCCTTTGGTTGTCAGATTAGCAGGTACAAATGTAAAACTGGGTAAAGAAATTTTAGAAAAATCAAATTTAAAAATTATATCAGCAAACAATTTATCCGATGCTGCAAAAAAAATAGTAAAGGTTACGAAATAGAATGTCTGTTTTGATCGATAAAAATACAAGAGTAATTTGCCAAGGCTTCACGGGTTCTCATGGAACTTTTCATTCAGAACAAGCCATTGCTTATGGAACTAATTTAGTTGGAGGTGTTACGCCAAAAAAAGGAGGGCAAGTTCATTTGGGAAAACCTGTTTTTAATACAGTTGAAGACGCTATAAAAAAAACCAAAGCAAATGCAACAATGATTTATGTGCCTGCTAAATTTGCAGCATCTGCAATAATCGAGGCGATTGACAGTGAGATTCCTTTGATTGTTTGTATAACAGAAGGAATTCCAGTTTTAGATATGGTTAAAGTTAAAGAAAAATTGAATAAATCAAAATCTCGTTTAATAGGTCCGAACTGTCCAGGAATTATTACGCCCGAAGAGTGTAAGATTGGAATTATGCCAGGCAATATTCATAAAAAAGGTTCATGTGGAATTGTATCTCGTTCTGGGACACTTACTTATGAAGCTGTTGCCCAAACAAGTGAAAATGGATTAGGGCAGTCAACAGTCATAGGAATTGGAGGAGATCCTATCAATGGAACAAATTTTATTGATTGTTTAGAACTTTTTTTAAAAGATAAAAAAACAGAATCAATTTTATTAATAGGAGAAATAGGAGGGTCTTCAGAAGAAGAAGCGGCAGAATTTATTAAATCTTCAAAAACAAAAAAACCTATAGTTGGATTTATTGCAGGAAAAACCGCACCTCCAGGGCGAAGAATGGGGCATGCGGGCGCAATTATATCAGGAGGAAAGGGGGGTGCTGAAGATAAAATAGAAAAAATGAAGTCTAGTGGTATTTTTATAGCAGAGTCGCCTGCAGAAATTGGCAAAACTTTGCACGACAAACTTGCAAGATAGTTTCAACGATTTTATAATAAAGAAATTTTTTTTTCAGTTCATGACAACAAATAAAGATAATTTGATTTTTGAAAAAACCTCTTTTTTACATGGGGTTAACAGCCCGTTCATTAAAGAACTTTATTTAAAATATTTAAATAACCCAAAATCTATTCCTCAAAGTTGGACTGAATTTTTTGATGGACTTAACGACGATCAGGAAATTATTAAAAAGGAAATATTAGGACCAAGTTGGGCACCAAGAAAAAAAAGCAATTTAGGAATTAATTATAATCAAAAAAATTTAACTAATAATGGTCCTGCTACAGTTATAGACATTACCAATGAAAAAGAAAAAGAGGAATCCGTAAAAGCTATTGCCTTAATCAGAGCATATAGAATAAGAGGCCATCTTATTGCAAATCTTGATCCTCTTGGAATGATGGAACGAAAATATCTTGAAGATTTACATCCAGCTGATCACGGTTTTAAAAAAGAAGATTATAATAAAAAAATTTATATAGGCGCATATATGGACAAAGGGTATGCAACTA
>MDSV01132332.1_pt1 | contig 12195 bp, 13 predicted proteins | sample 810851 | NCBI WGS metagenome assembly MDSV01 (sample SAMN05326640, study PRJNA326480) | marine metagenome | isolation source: seawater | place: Atlantic Ocean: North East | collected 2012
CTAAAAATTAAAAATAAATCTGAGTTTGTTTTAGATAGATCAACTTCTTACATTGGTGTGATGATTGATGATTTAATAACCAAAGGTGTTACGGAACCTTATCGAATGTTTACCTCAAGAGCTGAATATAGATTAACTTTAAGAGCTGATAACGCAGATCAGAGACTGACTGATATCGGTATAAATTTAGAAGTCATAGGCTCCGAAAGAAAAAAAATATTCTCCGAAAAGAAAAAAAATATTTCTTCACTAAATAATTTTTTAGAAACCAAATTCTTGACTCCTAATGAAGCAAAAAAATATGATATTAAAATTGCTATGGATGGAGTCAAAAGATCATGTCTCGAAGTTATGGGTCAACGAAAAGTAACTATGGCAAAAATAAGGCAAGTATTTAGTGACATACCAGTATTTCCTATCTCTATAGAAAAACAGGTTGTAACAGATGCTCACTACATGGGTTATTTAAAGAGACAAGAGCGAGATATAAAATCTTTTAAGAAAGATGAGTCTGTAATTATTCCTGATGACATCAATTATGAAAATTTAAGTGGTTTATCAAATGAGGTTAAGTCGAAATTGATTTCAATTAAACCCAAAACACTTGGTCAGGCAATAAGAATAGATGGAATTACTCCTGCAGCCGTTATTATACTTTTATCACATATTAAAAAGCTTAAATTTAAAGCTACTGCTTAATGCAGGACTATGAAGTTATAAATATTCTTCAAAACGAACTTAAATTTAGCTCAAGATCTATATCTGATATTAAAATATTTCTAAACGAACTGCTTAAGGCTAATAAAAAGCATAATTTTATAGCCAAAAGTACTGAAAATGTTATTTGGCATAGACACATCCTTGATTCTGCCCAACTAGTTAAATTTATCGATTTTTCAAAAGGCTCTTTGTCAGATTTAGGCTCTGGAGCTGGTTTTCCAGGCTTGATTATAGCTATATTTAATAAGAATAAAGACTTTCACGTGAAATTGTATGAAAAATCACCAGTTAAAAGAGCTTTTTTAAAATACGTGAGTAGTAAAATATCTGTAAAAGTGGAAATATTTGGGAATGTTTATGAGGAATTTATTGATTCAGACTACATAGTTAGCAGAGCGTTTAAGAAATTAGAAGCGATAATACAAGTTTCACGTGAAATCGCTAAAAAACCACATAAAATAATAGTTTTAAAGGGTCAAAACGCACAGAAAGATTTAAAAAAAGCTTTCAATAAGGCAAAATACGATTATAAACTTGAAAAGAGTATAACAAATAAAGACTCTAAAATAATTATAGTCGATTTTAAAAAATGACGACAGCAATTTCGGTAATTAATCAAAAAGGTGGAGTAGGTAAAACTACAACAGTAATAAATTTAGCTGCATCACTGTCCATTATGGGTCAAACAAATCTAGTTATTGATTTGGATCCACAGGGAAACGCTACTACAGGATTTGGTAAAAGTAATAATGATGAAGATAAAAATATTTACAATTTATTAATAAAAAAAATTAATCTTGGGCAGGCGATACAAAAAACTAATATAAAAAATTTAGATATCATAGGATCACATGTAAATCTATCTGGTTTAGAAGTTGAAACCGCAAATGACTCTAAAAGAGCATTTGTTTTAAAAGAAATTCTGTCATCAGAAAAATCAGGACTATTGAAGAAGTACGATAACATATTTATAGATTGTCCACCATCTTTAAGTCTCCTAACTATTATGTCTTTAGTGGCATCAGATGAGTTATTAGTTCCTTTGCAAACAGAGTTCTTTGCCTTAGAAGGAATCACACAGCTAGTTAAAACAATAGATAGAATAAAAGAGAATCTTAATCCCACACTTTCTATAAGAGGAATACTTTTAACTATGTTTGATAAAAGAAATAAACTTTCATCGGAGGTAGACAGGGAAGCAAGAAATTATTTTAAAGACAAGGTTTACAAAACTGTGATTCAAAGAAATGTGAGATTGTCAGAAGCACCTTCACACGGATTGCCGTGTGTTATCTATGACAAAGGATGCGTTGGAAGTAAATCATATTTTCAATTAGCTGAAGAATTTAAAAATAGAATAGTGAGTGCTGTATGAGTGGAAAAAAAAAAGGTTTAGGGCGAGGTTTATCAGCGTTATTCGGTGATGAAAAAATTAAAGATAAGCCACAAGAAGTAAAGCAATTAAACTCCGTTCCAATTAGTGATTTAAGTCGAAATCCTTATCAGCCAAGGCAGTACTTTAGCGAGGAAAAACTTGAAGAATTGGTCAATTCTATCAAAAAAAATGGAATTATTCAGCCCATCGCTGTGCGTCCGAATAAAACTGAAACTGGTAAATATGAAATAGTAGCTGGAGAAAGAAGATGGATTGCTGCCCAAAGAGCTGGGTTACATGAAATTCCTGTCAGGATTTTAGATTTAAGCGACGTAGAGTCTTTAGAAGTTGCCATAGTTGAAAACATTCAAAGAGATGATCTTAATCCTATAGAGGAAGCTCGAGGGTATAAAAGATTAAACGAAGAATTTAAATATGATCATGAAAATATTTCAAAACTAATGTCTAAAAGCAGAAGTCATGTTAGCAACACTTTAAGATTATTAACTTTACCTAAAGATGTCGTTTCAATGTTAGAAGAAGGCACATTAACATCTGGTCAAGCAAGACCCTTAATTGGACTTGCCAATGCTACTAATATTGCAGAAGAAATTGTATCTAAGAATTACAGTGCTAGGAAAGTGGAGTATCTAGTAAAATCAAAAAAGAATCATAACAAAGAAAAAATTTATGATGCTAATATTATAAAAGCTCAAGAGCTTATTGAAAAAAAATTAGGTCTAAAAGTAAATATTCTAAATAAAAAAAATAATTCTGGAAAAGTTGTTGTGGAATATAAAGATTTAGAACAATTTCAATTAATTTCAAATTTGTTAACTAAGAATTAGCTAATATACATACATCTACTAGGAGTTTTTTCAAAAGAATGTCGTGATTTATGACAGAATTTGATTTTATTTTTAATTCTAAAAAATGTGTCAAACTAAGAGCTATCTTAATTTTCTCTAGACTCCACTTAGAAGCTTGAACTTTAATTTTCGGTTTGTCTTTCCAAAAAATAGGAGGTCTTATACTTTCAATTGATGACTCGAGGCTTTTACCTCTTGCTAATTCAATGATTTCTGTAATTTTAGTTAATCTCTGGTTTATGTAGTTAATATACATAATATTTTTTTCTTTTTCTAAGAAGGTATTACTGATTAAATTATTAGTATTAATCTTATTACCACTTAAGGCTTCATCTCTTAGATCATTAAAATTTTCATTTTCTCTAATGTTTAGTAATTCTTCTAATTTTTTTGTCTCTAAATTTTTATCGTAAAAAAATGTAACAATTTTATTTATTTCATTATTTAGTTTGACTCTATCTAATCCTGTTTTTTCAATAATTAAATTTATATTTTGTGTAGTAATATTTTTAAACCCTTTTAATTTTTCCAAAATTATCTTTTTAAAAGCTATCTCATTATCTGCGTAGCACGGTATTATACCGCATATTTTATTCTTCTCGAAGTAGCTACGCAATTTCGATTTTTTATCTAGTATATCTGCAAAAAGAAAAAGTCTTTGTTCGCCAAGTCGTGTAATTATTTTTTCAATAATCGGTAGAATTTTATCATTAACATTATCTATTATTAAGTATTTTTCTTTCTCGAATAATGATAAATTTAAAACTTCATTAAATAATAAATCTTCATTTTTAATTATCTCATCTTGGAGTAGATGAACTATTTCTATATTTAAAATTTTTTTTTTAATTTGGTTTTTGAAATCATCTTTGAGCCCTGTATTTTCACCGTAAAATAAAACTAACTTTTCTTTTAAGATGTTAATATTCTGCTCTATTAGATAACTCCTATGAATCATTTTTAATTAAGGATATTTCTTCGATAATTTTTTCAGCTAGAGTGTTTGTAAGGCTTTTAACAGCATTTGCCTCATTGTTTATGGATTGTGAATATTGAGAACTTACATTGTAATCTATTTTCTGACTAAGGTTTATAGTTATATTATCTTTGTTTTCTTCCTTTACTATTATCTTGAGATTTATTGTGACTAAATATTTCGTAATTTCATTATTGGAATTTTTTTCTTTTACAGTTTTATTTTTGTCAATATCAATATCTAAATCTATTTTTTTTTTATTAATATCTTTTGTTTTAAGAGAAAGTTTATTTTTCAAATTAAAACCAACCTTATTATCGCCGCTAGTATTAATTTGATTTATATAAAAATTTTGAAATTCAAAATTATTTATAACTTTAAATCCGCAGCTTGTTAAAAAAAATGTTAAAAAGAATAAAGAAAATATTTTCATTTGTTTTTCATTATATAGTTAATAATTCTATTTTTAACATAAATTGTTTTAGCAACTTTACCTTGTTGGAGAAATTTCTTAGCTTTTGAGTTTTTTTCCACTAAGTTATTAATTTCATTCTCTTTTAAATCTTTTTTTACATTTAATATATCTCTTGTTTTTCCATTAATTTGTATTGCAATTTTTATTTCTTCATCTGTTTCTGCATGAATTTTAGGCCAATTATCAATGTCTTTACAATTGAAAAAAGATAAGCTTTCATGTGCTAGATGAGGCGTGAACGGTATCATCAATTTTATAATTTTAATTAAATTATCTTTTAAAACACTATTACTAACTTTCTTATTAATATGGTTTTTAAAAAAATTATATGTTTCATAAAATATGGCTATAGACACATTAAATCGAAATAGTTTTATGGATTGATCAATTTTAAAAACATAATTATTTACTTTATTCGTAAAATTATTATTCAAATTAGAGTCTGCATCTTGGTCCTGTCTATTTTTCACAGAATAGTTCAAATTCCAAATTTTTTGTAAAAATTTATTTGCAGATGAAACGCCTGTATCTGACCATTGAACATCTTTTTCTGGCGGACTATCAGAAAGAATAAACCATCTAACAGCGTCAGCACCATACTGATTTATCATAGTTTCAGGATCAACAGTATTTTTTTTTGATTTTGACATAGACTCTGGCGGTCCTACTACGACTACTGATCGGTCAGTTTTTTTTATAAATTTTTTTGATTCTTTTTTTTCTACCTCTTCTGGGTACAACCAATTATTATTTTTATCTTTATAAGTCTCATGACAAACCATTCCTTGGGTAAAAAGATTTTTAAAAGGTTCTGAAATTTCTATTTTCTTATTTAATTTATTTAAACTTTTGCTGAAGAAACGAGAGTACAATAAATGTAATATAGCATGTTCAATACCGCCAATATATTGATCAACAGGCATCCAATAGTTAATTTTGTCTTCATCGAATGGAGATGATTTGTGTTTTGGTGAGCAGAATCTTAAAAAATACCAAGAGGAGTCTACAAAGGTATCAAGTGTGTCAGTTTCTCTAACTGCTTTTTTCCCTGTCGATTTTTGAGTTGTATGTTTCCAGCTTGGATGACTCTCTAGTGGATTACCTTTAGAGTTTATATCGATATCTTCTGGTAGTTCAATAGGAAGTTCACTTTTGTCTACTGGGACCACGCTACCATCCTCAAGATAAATCACTGGGATAGGACATCCCCAATAACGTTGTCTCGACACACCCCAATCTTTTAATCTAAATAAAGTTTTTTTCTTACCAATGTTTTTTGTGTCAATCATCTTAATAATTTTATCTTTAGCTTCAGTCACGTTTAAACCATTTAAAAAATCAGAATTTATTATTGATCCGTTTTCTGTAAATGCTTCGCGTAATTCAGTTTTTGACTGTCCATCATCGACCACTTTAATAATTTCAAGATTATATTTTTTTGCAAAATCAAAATCCCTTTGATCATGTGCGGGACAACCAAAAACAGCACCACTTCCATAATCCATCAATACAAAATTAGCAAAAAAAACAGGTATAGTTTTTTTTTTAATAAAAGGATGTTTAACTTTATAACTTGTTTTAAAACCTAATTTTTCAGCATTAGCCAAAGCTTCCTCAGTTGTACCCGTTTTACTGCATTCCTCTTTAAATTTTACAAATGAAGTATCGTTCAGGTATTTCGAACTCAACGGATGATCAATTGATAAAGCAATAAAACTGGCACCAAAAATAGTGTCCGGTCTTGTAGTAAAAACATTAATTGTCTCACTATTATCATCTGTTTTAAAATTTATTTCACATCCATAGGATTTTCCAATCCAATTTTTTTGCATTAGTTTAACTTTTTCTGGCCAACCAGGAAGGTTGTTTAAATCATTTAAAAGTTCATCTGAAAATTTAGTTATATTAAAAAACCATTGGGATAATTTTTTTCTTTCTACAATTGCATTTGATCGCCAACCTCTTCCGTTTATAACCTGCTCATTTGCTAAAACGCTTTGTTCAATTGGATCCCAATTAACGTAAGTTTCTTTCCTAGATACTAATCCATTTTTATAAAAATCAATAAAGATTTCTTGCTGATGTTTATAATATTCTTTATCACACGTAGAAATTTCAAGATCCCAATCAATTGATAAACCTAACAGTTTTAGTTGTGATTTCATGTTTGTTATATTTTTTTTTGTCCACTCTTTTGGATGTAAATTATTCTGCTTTGAAGCGTTTTCTGCCGGCAAGCCAAAAGCATCCCATCCCATTGGATGTAAAACATTAAAACCATTAAGATATTTATATCGAGCTACAACGTCCCCGATCGTATAATTTCTGACATGGCCCATATGAATTTTACCGGACGGATATGGAAACATTTCCAGACAGTAAAATTTTTTTCCGTTTTTTCTGTAAAGATTTTTATTTGAAAAAAATTTTTGCCATTTTTTTTCAATTACTTGAAAATTAATTCGTTCCATTTATAAAAACTATTTTTTCTTTTTCTTATTTTCTCTCTCAAAAATAGCAGCTTTTGCTAAAATACTTCTTCTAAGTTCGTCAATAATTTTGGAATTTTTTTGAAGTGTAGTTGAGCAATTTTGAGTTGTCGAACATTTTTTTTTATGAATAATTATTTTTAAACTATTGCTTCTTACTTCGTTAGATAAAAAACGGACCGATATTTTAATTGATTCATTTGACTTTGTGTTATCTGAATACCAATCAGATACTATTACTCCACCGGAGTAGTCTACTGTGCTTAAGGGTAGAAAATCTAATAATTCTAAAGAAGCTCTCCACATGGGATTGGATGAACTAAACTCATAATTTGTACCTCTCTTGTTAAGAATGCTTCCAAGACTAACACCTTTTCCTTCTTCAATATTTTTTCTTGCTCTCTCCTGGGCATTAACAGGATTATTTCTGGCGTCTCCAAATTTATTACCGCAACTAGTTATGGTAAAACATATTAAGGTTGTTATAGAAATGAGTTTGAGTAAGCTGATCATTTATTAGGTTTTACAATTATTACTTAAGAATAACTATTAATAATTAATTCTCACAAATTAGCTTTAGTCAAAAGAATTTTCGTGAGAAAAAGGCAAAATAAGTGTTGTAATAATGCAACAATAAGCAAAAATAGTAGTATTTATGAGCAAAATCAGTGGAAATAGGTAATTAACATGAATATTTTTAGATCAAGTTAAATTTTAACTTAAACAACAAAGGAAAAATATGAAAAACATAATAAAATCTTTAATCGTTATGTTATCTTCAGTTTCTTTATTTGCGTCAGCAAACGCTGGTGAATTAGGTGTAAGCGGTACAGCTAAAGCTACTTACAACATTCTAAGCGGTAAGACTAACGTAGGAAAAGGACTTGGTATTACTAACGAATTAAACTTTACAGCTTCAGGTGAAACTGACGCTGGTTACACTTGGTCATACTCTATGGAGTTAGATCCAGGTGCAACGACTCCTTCAGGGTCGTCAGATACGTCACCAGGAAATGCACAAAACGATGATACTAAATTAACACTAGGTACTCCTTACGGAACTGTTGGTGTATTTATATCAGAGGGTGGATTAGACGTTGAAGATGCAGCATCACAATCAGTATATGCAAGACCAACTGATATGGGTGATCCTTCAGCTACGTCAGATAACTTCACGATTGATTCTTACAACAACGTGCAGTACCACACTCCATCTGACTTGTTACCTTTCGGAACAACTTTCAAGATTGCGTACGCTCCAAATATAGCGGACACAGCTGCTGGTGCTTCTGGAAATAATGCAGGTGCGGTAAATACAATCGCAACAACAAATACAACTGGTAATAACGCAACGGAAATGCAAGTTAAAACATCTCCGATTGATGGTTTATCAATAGGTGCTTCATACTTCGAATTCGAAGGTAGCGGTTTAGCTAAATCGACTCAAGAAGCAGAATCAGGTGCATACTACGCAACATATGCAACTGGTCCAGTATCTGTTGGTTACTCAAAAGCATACAAACAACCGTTCAGTAAGAACGATACGTCAGCAAACAATGCTACAGTAGTAGATTACTACGACCAAACTAACTACTCTATAGCTTTTGCAGCTAGCGATGATTTATCTGTTTCATACGAAAGAGAAACGTCTGAAAAGATATTACACAACGCTTCATCTGTAGAACAAGAGTCTTCTGCAGTGCAGGTTGCTTATTCAATGGGTGGTATGACAGTTGCAGTATCTCATGGTTCACATGACAATGTTGGATACACAGATGCAGCAAACCAAGACCAAACATTATTTGCAGTAACTATGGCGTTTTAATTAGTTAACAAGCAAAATTATAAAAGCCGGCTAAATATTTTAGCCGGCTTTTTTTTTAGTTCTGATAAAAGAGCAAAACCTTCACTAAATATATTTTTTAAGTGATTTAAATTGTGAACTTTTATTCCGCCAAGCGGAATTAATTTTTTTGAAATTTTTTTTAAGTTGTTAAATTTTATAACACCAAGATAAGGTGCTTTTTTGTCATAATCTACTAGAAACAATTTAGAAAAAAGTACTGAAGAACAACCCTGTTTTATTTTTTCTGATATTTCTTTTAAATTATGCGCAGATCCAATTATTTCAAAATTTTTCTTTCTAAAATTCAAAAATTTTAATTCTTTATTAAAAGCAGACAAATAAATACCATCTGTATTAAGCAACATTGCAAGCTTAATATTGTTAGCTACAAAAAACTTAATTGATTTTGATTTACATAATCGTCTAAATCTCAATAAATCATTCAAATTATCCTTTTTCTTATTATTTCTGTAAACTATAAAAAATTTATTGCGTATTTTTATGTTTTCTAAGTTAATATCTTTGGTATTTTCTATTAACAAAAAATATTTATTTTTTATAACAAACATATGAGCACAATAGTTGATAGATTTGAAAAAATAAAATCGAAAATAACCTCCTTAAAATTAGATAATCCAGTCAAAATTATAGCTGTAAGTAAAACATTTCCACTAGAACACATTCAGCCTTTAATAGATCATGGACATTCTCATTTTGGGGAAAATAAAGTTCAAGAAGCTGTAGCAAAATGGTCAGAACATAAAAAAATTGATAAAAACTTAAGACTACATATGATTGGTAAATTACAGAGCAACAAAGCAAAAGATGCAGTAAAACTTTTTGATTATATTCACTCAGTTGATAATCAAAAACTCGCAGACTCACTTGCAAAACATCAAAAGAATTTAAATAAGAATTTAAAGTATTTTATTCAAGTTAATATAGCTAATGAAATACAAAAATCAGGAATACCTGTTAACGAACTAGATGCTTTTTATAATTATTGTGTGAATGAATTAAATCTTAGTATTCTGGGATTAATGGTTATACCACCTGTTAATCAAAGTGCTGAAAAATATTTCAAATCATTACATGAGTTAAATAAATCTTTAGCTCTTGATAACCTTAGCATGGGAATGTCGGCCGACTATATCGAAGCTATAAAACATGGATCTAATTTTGTTAGAATAGGAAGTTCTATTTTCGGCCCTCGATCTTAACTTTAGTATGGTTCTTCAATTCTTTTAAAATCTTAAGAAGATGGCTTTTTTTTAATGCTACGCACCCCTCAGTTTTTTTATAGTTTTTTTTTGCTACATGTATAAATATTGCACTACCCCGATTTTTTATAATAGGGTTCATGTTAAAATTTAAAACTAAAATAATATCATAAATATTTTCTTTCCTATAAAGTTTTTCGTATCTATAAGAAAATGGTAATTTAATAAGTTTGTTGTATTTTTTTGATTTTGGATCGTCACACCATCCCATATTTTTTTTAATCTCAAATTTTTTAATTTTAGTCTGAATTCGTTTTATTCTATCTCTCCTAAATAAAATATATTTAATTTTATACCTCCCTATAGGTGTTATTAAATCACCTTCTTTTCTTTTATAACCAATTCCCCTTTTACCTATGGCACATTTTGCTTTATAATTATTAAAAGATAAATACTTTTTGTTAATTTTAATATGCACAATTATAATGTTTTAGTTTTAGGTCCTTCTTCGTTTTATTCAACTTTAAATGAACTTAAGATGTTTTTAAAGTTTAATCCATTACCAGAAGACACAAATGAAAATCCCAATATCACTCTTTTCCACGCTGATATATTAAAAAATGAAAAACAAAAAAACCTTATAAATAAAAGTAATTCTCTTAAAATATGTGCAGGTAAAAAAAAGGATATATTAAATATATATGATGCTTTTTTAGAGTTACCATCTACTTTAAAAGAAATTAATGCTGTAATAGAAAAAGTAGCATCGAAAAAAAAATATAGTATTAATTCCTCAATTAAAGTTAAAGACTATCTGTTAAACAAAAACGAAAAAAAACTCTCTAAATCAAGTGCTTTTATTATTCTTACAGAAAAAGAAGTTCAACTCCTGGAATTATTTCTAAATAGCAAGAAGCCATTATCAAAAGATCATATTTTATCTTCAGTTTGGAATTACTCTTCTGATGCTGATACTCATACCGTAGAGACACATATATATAGATTAAGAAAAAAGATTGTTGAAAAGTTTATGGATCAGAAGTTTATTCTTAATAATAAGAATGGGTACTACTTGTGAAAAAAAGAAATAAGATAGCCAAAGACCTTTTCACTAATAAATACAGAAAAAGAGTTGTAAAACCAAAAAAAGGTAAAGGAAGTTTTAAAAGAAAAAAAACTAATTCAGATTATCTCTAAAAAAAAGTAATTTTTATAAATTTAATCAATTAAGTCTAGCTCCTATTATTTGAATTACTTTAGAGGACATTTCTGTTGCAGTCTCTAAACTTTCTTTTGTAGATTTATTATTAATTAAACCATGCAAAAAACCACCAGCAAATAAATCTCCTGCACCCGTTAAATCTTTTATTTGGAGATTTTTTTTTGCAGAACATTCCTCAATTTCATTTTTATTAATTGCAATTGCACCTTTTTCTCCACGTGTAATAACAATTAATTTTTTTGTTTCTTTAGCAAAACTAATAACATCATCGAATTTTTTGACATCAATTAACGACATTATTTCTTGTTCATTTGCAAATGTGATATCTAATTTATTTTTAACTAATTCTAAAAAATTTGGTTTATGTCTTTCTACACAGAATAGATCAGATAATGACATTGCAACTTTATTTGCATTGTTTATAGCTTTTTCGAATGCTTTCTTTGGTTCACCTTCATCCCAAAGATAACCTTCTAAAAATAGGATTTCACTATTCTTCACTGCATTCTTGTCAATATCTTTTTCATTAATTTTACCTGCAGTGCCAAGAAAAGTTACCATTGTTCTTTCAGAGTCAGGTGTAATTAATATTAAACAAGTTCCCGTTGGAATTACTTCTTTTTTCTTTGAATAAAAGAACTGTACTTTTTCTTTTTTCAATCCTGCCTCGTACTTATTGCCTAAATCATCATCGCTGACCTTTCCTATAAAGCCAACTTTATTTCCAAGTTGAGCGAGACCTACTATCGAGTTTGCTACTGAACCGCCTGAAACAGTTTCTTCAATTTTAAGATTAGATATTAATCTTTTAAATTCAGTTTCATCTACAAGCTTCATAGTACTTTTTGTTAATTTATTTTGAGTGATAAAATTTTCTTCTACTTTACAAATTACGTCAACGATAGCGTTACCAATTCCTAATATTTTCATTTAAGCTTTTTTTGTTTTAATAGGTTTTTTTCTATTTGGATAACAGCTTTTGCAAATTTTACAAGTTATTCCA
>MDSV01192889.1_pt1 | contig 12192 bp, 6 predicted proteins | sample 810851 | NCBI WGS metagenome assembly MDSV01 (sample SAMN05326640, study PRJNA326480) | marine metagenome | isolation source: seawater | place: Atlantic Ocean: North East | collected 2012
CCCAAGCGGTGCGTGGTGACCGGCGGGATGGGCTTCGTCGGGCGCAGGCTGGTGGAGATGCTGGTGGAGCGCGGCGCCGAGCGCGTCGTTGCGTTCGACATCGCGCCGAAGCCCGCGGACGCGGGCGACGACGGCCGCATCGTCTGGATGCAGGGCGACCTGACCAACCCCTCCGACGTCGATCGCGCGTGCGAGGGGGCCGATTGCGTGTGGCACATCGCCGCGCTCGTGGGCCCGTACCACGAGCTCGAGATGTACGACAAGGTCAACTTCCAGGGCACGGTGAACGTCATCGAGGCGTGCAAGAAGCACGGCATCTCGAAGATCGTCATGAGCTCGTCCCCCTCGACGCGCTTCGACGGCAACGACATCAACGGCGCTAAGGAGAGCGAGCTGCGGTACCCGAAGCGCTTCCTGCAGGCGTACGCCGAGAGCAAAGCCAAAGGCGAGGAGGCGTGCATGGCGGCGTGTGACAACGACACTTTGTTCACCGTCGCGGTGGCGCCGCACCAGGTGTACGGGCCGAGGGACTTTCTTTTCCTGCACAACTTCTTGCTGAACGCGAAGCGCCTGCGCGTGTTCGGATCGGGCAAGAACCTCGTCTCGGTGTGCTTCGTGGACAACTACTGCCACGGACTCATCGTCGCGGAGCGGAGGTTGTTCAAGGACTCGCCCGCGCTGCGAAAGTTTTACATCTGCACGGACGGCGAGCCGGTCAACTTATGGCGGTTCATCGACCGAGCGATCGTGGACATCTTACCCGGCGCCACCTCGCTGTTCAGCAAGTTCTCCCTGCCCGGCTGGTCGTTCATGTACCCGCTCGGGCGCCTGTGCGAAAGCGCGGGGTACGCGCTCGGGCGCAAGTTCAAGCTCACGACGTTCAGCGTGCGCATGTTGCTCATCAACCGGTACTTCGACCCGTCGGAGAGCAAGCGGGACCTGGGGTACGAGCCCATCGTCGCGCCGGACGAGGCGTGGGCCATCACCAAAAAGTGGTTCAAGGAGGAGTGGCTGCCCAAGCACGGGCCCAAAAAGTGAGGGGACGACGGGAGCGACGGAAAGGCGCGCGCGCGGCGGCTCGATCGACGCGCTCTCTCGTGTTTGGAAAATTGTCAATCGCGTTTTTGCTGGAGAGATGCCAGCTGGCCAGCGTGTCCTATCTTTCGGCGAGATCCTGACTCCTCGTGCGCTCGTTTGCCATTCGGCCCGGCACAGGGATCCGCGCCGCGCCTCGCCGTTCGCGATGTCCGCACTCGCCGCCTCCACCGCCGCCGCCGCGCGCGTCGCGGCACCCGCGCGCCGCTCCGCGCGCCGCGCCGTGCGGAGCGCGGCGACGATTCGCGGCGCGCCCGACGCGACGCTCTCGGAGTCCAACTCCATCACGTCGGACGACGTGTCGTCCTGGGAGGAGATCGACTCTCAGGTGGCGGTGATGTGCGCGACGTTCGCCGGGGACTCCAGCGTCAACGGCCGCATCTTCGCGGTCACCGAGCTGGGTCCCGACAAAACGTACGAGGCGCTGGACGACATCACCGTCGTGGACGTGTATCAGGCGGCTTACGACGGCGGGCTCGACGAGTGCACCACCATCATCGACGTGCACCTGCGCATCGTCGCGGAGTGCATCATCAAGGAGAACGTCGAGCTCGTCAACGCGGTGTACGACAAGTTCCGGAGGATGCCGCCCATGCTGCAGAAGAGCTCCTTGGTCGCGACCGCGGCGGTCGCCGAGGCCGGGCTCCTGTACGTCAAGGAGGAGTACGACCTGATCGAGTCCATCCTGCGCGACGACGTGAACGGCCCGGAGGCTTCGGACGAGATGAAGCTCGAGTATGAGAAGGTGACGGTGATTTCCGAGTACATCGACAAGGTCATCGCGGCGATCCACGCGGAGAAGGGCGAGGTGGACGGCGAACTCGTCACGGACGCGGTCCAAATCCACGTCGAGACCATCGACGCGCCCATGATCACGCCCCCGGACGGGGTCATGTGAATTCGCGGGCGGCGGCGGAGAGGCGGAGCGCGCGGCGGGGGCGGTCGGCTTTTCATTCTTTCGCGCTTTTCGCGCGCGGAATGCGTGGCGCGGCCCTGCAGTACCATACGCGGCTTTCATAATATCGAGATAGAGCTACACGACGCGCGCGCGAAAAAGCACGACACGTCCGAGTGACCCTCGCCGTCACGCGACGTCGCTCCCAGGCGCGCCGTACACCAGCGCCGACACGGCGAAGACGAAGAACAGCAACCCACCCGCGACGGCGACGAGCCTCTGTGAGATCTTCAGCGCGATGATGCGACCGCCGATGACCGCGAGACCGGTGCAGAACGCGTGGCCTATGATTCCACCAAGAGTCACGCCGTACGGGTTCTTGTGCGCGGCGAGCGCGATGGTGGTGATCTGCGACCGGTCCCCCCACTCGGCGAGGAACGTCAGCACGAACGCCTCGAGGAAGATGGGCGTGCAGATTTTCGCGAGCACACGTCGTATCCGGCCGATGCTCCTTGCCTCGTTGCTGCCGGGCAGGCCCGCGCCAAGCTTCTCCTCCACCTCGGACATCTCCTCCTGCATGGTGGCCTGCGGGTCGGCGCGCCACGCGATGTACAACAGCCGGAACCCGAAAAACGTGTACAGCACGAACGCGGCTTTGTTCACCACGCTCTGGCTGATGAGGTTCGGGACGATCAAACCCAGCGCGGTGGAGAGCACGGTCATGACCGCGAGCGCACCGATAGCGCCCGCGAAGACGATCACGCGCGGGTGCCGCATAGCCATGATCGCGGCGATGATGAACGTCTCGTCGCCGAGCTCGGACACAAGGATCATCGCCAGGCTTGAGCTGAACGCATCGCCGAACCCCCCCGATCCCTCCGCTGACGCCAGAGGCTCAGCCAGAGGCTCCGCGTGCGCGCCAAACCGGCCATCGCCGCGGGCCTGCGCGTCGTGAGAAGCGAGTCGGGAGAGGTACGAGCACGTCGCGGCGGTTCGACAAAGGGGGGGCCGAGGGGGAGCTCGGTCAGTCGGCGTCTTCGTCGATCGCGTCAGACGCGAGGAGAGGCTTGGGTCACATTTGAAACCTTGCGCGCGAGCGGGAGGAAGCGCGGAGGGAAACGTACCGCCCCGAGATCGGCGGCCATCGCGCCCGGGCGCGCGTATGCCGTCGCAAGGGGCGCGAGGAGCGCCAGGAGCGCGAGCGCGAGCGCAGCGTCCACGACGCGCGCCATCTTGTGCCGACAGTCAGCAGACAAAAAACACACCGACTGTCATCAAAAGCCTCGCGAGAGCTCTGAGCCGCAGAACCCGCCAGCCTCTGGACCCACAGACGGTCGAATTCGGACTCGACCGCTCGGTGTGCGTCGAAAGCCGAAAGAAAACTCAACACTACAAGTACCTTGTAGTGTGTGATGATGGCGCCAAAAACTCTTTTCTGATTCGCGCGCGCCACCCTTGGCACTTCTCGATGAAGCGGTTCTTCGCGTCCGTTGGTGGGTCTTCCGACCCCAGCAAGCGCGCGCGGGGCGACGGCGGGGCCGAGGGCGACGCCGGCGCGGGCGCGGGCGCGCTCGATGCCCCGACACGCCAGCCGAAGAGCTTCATGACGTGGAACTGCAACTCGTTTCTCGGCCGGATGCGCAAAGAGCTCGACAAGAAATCGTTCTTGCGTTACGTCGAGGACCACGACCCGGATATCATCGCGCTGCAGGAGACGTGGCTGCCCGCCGCGGCGCCCGATCGGTACGATGCGCGCCGCCGCGTCGAGATCAGTCGATATACCGGACGCGTCCCTCCGGTCTCGGTCGCGTGTCTCCGTCCAACTGGGCGGATCTCGCGCGTTCACGGCGTCGTGGGCACCCCGACATGTTTTACGCGTCGTCCCGCGCGACGCCCTAGCCCCGCGCGACGCGAAAGACTGACCCGAAACACCTACTCCTATGATGTTACCCGCGCTTCGCTTCGCTTTCCGAAAAGCCGCGGCGAGTTACGCGACGACACGAAGCAGTACCGCGAGGACAAGTCTTTGATCGACCTCGTGATGCGGCAACGACCTCTTTCTCGGTATCGCGCGTTTTGGGCATGCGCGGACATCAAGCGCGCGGGCTGCGGCGTTTTGGTCAAGAAGGACGTCGAGCCGCCGAAGCGCGTGACGCGATCCTTGGAATCTTCCGCGCGGCGTGACGCGCACGACGAGGGGCGCGTGTTGCTGCTGGAGTTCTCCGAGCTGGTTTTCCTCAACGTCTACGCGCAGAACAACGGCTGGACCGCGGAGAGCATGGCGAAGCGGCGCGCGTGGGACGAGCAGCTGCGGCGGTTCCTGGTCGCCGCCGACGACGACGCGACGGTTTCGCGCGCGAAACCGTCGCGACCCGTTTTTCCGGACGGCACGCGTAAACCGCTGATCTGGACCGGTGACCTGAACGCGTGCCACCGGGAGGTGGACGTGTCGCACCCGGCGTTCTTCGCGAACCAAAAGGCGGAGGGCAAAAACGGCAAAACCCCCGTCGCGCTCCCCGCCGACCCCGACGATCGCGGCCAGCCAGGTTTCACGGTGAACGAGCGGAAGCGGTTCGACGCGCTGGTCAAAGACGCGGGGCTGGTGGACGCCTACAGGGAACTGCACGGCGACGCGGAGATGCGCATGACCTGGTTCGGGCACCCGGGCGTGACGCAGGTGGGGAAGTACCGCGGGAAAGGCATGCGTCTCGATTACTTCTTCGTCGACGGCGGCGATTTCGTTCGCGAAAACGTGGAGAGCTGCGTCCAGGCGACGGACGGCATCCCCGTCGCCGAGCTCGCCGAGCGGCCGGACCGCGCGTTCTTCGGGAGCGACCACTGCGCGGTGCTGTTGCGGCTCAAGAGCGCGCGCGATGGGGGCGACGGCGAGTGAGTCGCGACGAGTTTCATCGGTGACTATTGAGGGGGAGGCGACCGCCGTCGGAGGCGAGACGCGCGCGAGTGTGTTACGAAGCGTCCGCGGAGATACGCGGCGGGCGCTACGCGCGGCTCACTGTTCACGTCTCGCGTCCACCATCGCCGCTCTCGCGTTCGGAACGCGTATCGAACCGCAGGAGCTCCACCGTCTCCCCCGCGTTTTTCGCCGCGAGGATGCGCTCGCGAAGCGCCAACCCCGAGGTGGACAGGAGTTTCTGGGGGGGCGTGTTGAGCACGTAGTTGTCCAGCCCCCCCGCCTTGTCGATCCAGCGCAGCGCGTTGGTCGTGACGTTCAGCGGGATCATCTCGTCCAGCGTCTCGCTGTACAGCCGCTTGCGGTGCGCGTTGGGTTTCCACGTCCGGCGGCTCTTGTTCCCCCCGTCCTCGGAGACGCGGTTGCCGAAATGCGTCGTCTTCCCCGCGAACAAGCCCTTCTTCGCGCGCTTCTGCACGATCCGGCCCCAGTTGATCACCGCGCCCCTGCCCGACATCGCGCGTGGACGCGTCCCAGCAGCGTCCCCCGACGGGTACCCGCGCGACGCGCCTCGCACCTCGCCGTGCGCGCTACCCGGTCCGGTGCGCGCGCGAGTGGCGACGCGCACGGAAGTTTGGAGCTTTTCATCGCCGCGGGCGCGGCGACGCGGTCGCGAGGGCGCGTCGACGCGGGGCGACGGTTCACCGCGCGCGACGGGTAAAAAAGAACCCGCGCGCCTTTCAACAGTTCAAGACCGACGGTTGAAAAGTAGCTCCGCGCGATCAAACCGACGTCCGACGCTTTCGCGAGCGCTTTCGCGAGCGCTTTCGCGTCTCGGAAGACTCCCTCGCGCGATTTCTTCCGCGGGTCCGTATGCGTAAACAGTCAGACACGGGCGAAAACTTCGGGGAGCGCCTCGCGACAGCCCATCCCGATTTTCGGGCGCGCGAAAAATGAAAAACGACGGAGGTTAATCGACGAGTCGTTCGTTTCTCTCGCGTCTCGGGTTCGGGGAGAGATAAGACGCGAGCTCGTCACCAGCCTCTAAAAGTTAAAGTTGATGGAGGGATTCGAAAATTGTTTCGAAACTGTTTCGGTGACGCGTTTTTTCGAGGACGATGAAACCGAAATTTTTACGTCCGTTCTCGACCAATGCACGGCCGTTTCCGAACGGAAGCACCAATCAAAAACCCGACACGCTCGACACGACTTTACCCTCAGAGAGGTTTTTGGCCATTGACGAACAATTTTTACCGAACTTTTCATGTTCAGACAACCCAACGGGTTAAGGCGACATCGTCACCCCCTCCCGCGGCAGTCCTCACCGCGCGTGGCATACGCGCGTGAAGGCCCGGCCCGTTCTCGGGTTCCCGGGATCCGTCTCCACACGCTCCGGTCGCGCGCCGACGCGCAGGATCTCCCGCGCGTCGCGAGCACCGCCCGGCCGCGAAGTCCGTCCGCGAACGCCGAGTCACGGCTTTCGGTGCTCACGCGATGGAAGACGCGGTGGTGACCCGTACGGGAAGCCTGCCTCAGGTGCGCGTGGTGGGGTTCGATCCCGCGCCGAGCATGAGCGCGCCGGAGGACGCATATAAGCCCCTGTTCTCGGGCTTTCTGGCCGGCGAGACCATCGCTGTGAGCTCGCCGCTGTCGCAGATGCTCGGGGGCTCGACCGGGAAATCGAGAAGCGCCGATGGATCCCCGCACAGCGGCTTTTTCTCCGCGCAGAGCAGCGATTCGGACCAGTCCGGAGACGTCGCGCGGCGGTTCGACAACGAGCACGCCGCGAGCCAGCTGTACGGCCACGGCTCCATGGAGGGCACGAGTGACGTGCGGCACGACGCGCTGGCCGTCCAGGGAAGGGGGACTCCGCCCATCGACATACCGAACGCGCGAGGGTACCGACATCCGAGAAGCCAGAGGTGCGAAAGAACGCCCCTTTTTTCGTGCGCTTTTTCACGGACGGTGGGCTTTTTCTCCCGAAACCGCGAGTCGCGAGTACCGCCTCACGTCGCGTTTCCCGCGAAAAGCGCCGTCGCGCGTCTCCGGAACCGGGCCCGTGCGGCGAAACGCGCGCGCGTTCGCGGGGGTGCGCGCGAGGCGGCGACCGCGTGCACGCACGAGACGGGACGCCACCGCGTCACGCGACGCGTCGCGTGACAGAGGCGCTGCGCCGCGCTCGCGGAAGGGCTCTCATCCCGCCCGGATACTTCTTTGGATACTTCCAACCGCCCGACGGTCGATTGTCGAGAAAAGCGGACTGCTTGCCCGTCGATCCCGACCGATCGGCCGATCGCTCGAAACGCCCAAGACTGACGGAAGCGCCCCCCCTTCCGCTTTGTTTTTCTTTTCACTCCGCAGGCAACCCTCGCAAAGACGGAGAGACGACGATTATTAAACCCGGTTGTCCTCCGCATGACGCTAATAAGCCGCGCCCAACGAGCTGCATAATAAGCCGCGCTCTCCCGACACTTCGCTGTCGGGAAACACCGGACTTGACGGGCTGTACACCATATATTCTTTACCCCGGGTCCCGCGCGCGCCGCGAAAAAACGTCAAAACCGTTATCATTATTTGCGCGCGTCTCCCGAACCTAACACTAACATCATCGAGAGATGCGCGCCTTATTAGAGACCAGAGAGACCCTACTATTACGTTATCAAGGCGTTTCCCAGGGTTACGGTCGCGCTGAGAAAGCGACCGAGCCCGTGTGACTGGTCGATCACTCGTCACGACTGACAGTATTACTTTTGAACCGAGTCGAGCGCGGCGCGCGTCGCGGCGGCGACGGCGCGGAAGACTCATAGCTCATCTGATTGTTTTACCATTCGTTCACTGATACACACGCGATCGACGCTCGCTCCGACGGGATACTCGCCTCCGAAGTTTTTTCAGCCTACCGCGCGTCGCGCCGAAGCGCGCGCGACGCGAGCGGCCCGACGCGCCGCGCGAGAACGTCGCTCAGCGCGGCGCGCGTCTCCTTCGGCGTCGACGCCAGCCGCGCCAATCGCGTCAACGCGCCGTAGCCGTCTTCGGCGCGCGCCGAGTCTCGACTCGGCCGCTCGGCGCCCGTTTCGTCGCTCGAGATGGAATCGCGCGAGATCGATCCCGGCGACGAAGACGCGTCGCCTCCGCGCGATTCGGGCAGACGGGAAAACAGCGCGCGGCGGAACGCGTCGTCGTCCAGGCGCGCGAGCGCGCGCAGCGCGTCGGCGGCGAGCGGCGCTCTGAGCGCCGGAAAAGTCTCCGCCGGAAAAGAAGACGCGTCGCCGGAAACACCCTCGACGTCCCGGGCGTGGCGGTCCAGGATGTCCATCGCCAGCCGCGTCAGCGCGCCGCGCGTCGCCGCGCCGCACGCCGCCTGCGCGTCGGAAACGTCTGCGTCTCGCTCGCCAGCCACCGCGTACGCGCTCGTGTGCGTGCCCGTCGCGGCGGCGTGCAGGTGGAGCAGCACCGCGAGCGTCGCGCGGCTCGCCTCTACCTCCAGCCGCGCGAACGCGGCGACGCGGCGCGCCGCCTCCGGAGACGTTTCTGTCGTCGCCGCGCCCGCCTCGGCGACGCGCGCCTCGGCGACGGAGATCAGCGCGCCCACCAGGGTTTCGAGCGTCTGTCTCTTCAGGACCGCGCCGCGCGCGAAGTACGTCTCCGCGGCGACGCGTGCGAGGAGCGCGCACGTCTCGCACCGCGCGACTCGGCTCGACTCGGTCTCGCCGATCGCCGCCCGCGCCTCGCCGCGCGCTGGGCTCCCGCGAGCGGCTCCGCGAACGAAAAAGCTTTTCGGCTCCCGAAAGGGAAAACCCGCGGGCGTCGTCGCCGCCATCGCGCCGGCGAGCGCGTCCACCGCGACGGACCACCCGTCCGCGTCCAGCGCATCGCCGGCGCCGGAAAGCAGGCGGTGCATCGCGCCGACGCCGCACGAAGCCACCCTCGCGCGCGCGTCCGTCGCGAGCGCCGCGAACAGAGCCACCAACGCCGCGAGCGTCTCTACGCCTCGCGGCGAAGGCGTCGTCACGACGCGCGCGTGGTGCTTCAAAGTGAGGTCGACGAGCAAATCCAGGCAGCGCTGGGTGGTCTGGAACAGCCAGGAGGCTTCCTCCTGGCTGTCCTCCGAACGCGTCTCGCGCTTCTCGCTCTCGCGCGTCTCTGCCTCCGTCCCTGTCTCCGTCCCGGCGGTCCCGGCGGTCCCGGGACCAGGGGGAACCCGCACGTGGTCGAAAATCGGGAGCAGGACGTCGTCGTACACCTTCCCCCAGAAGCCGGGTGAGAAACGCTCGCCGTGGAAGTCCAGGATGTCGAAGAGCACCTCCGGCGCGGACCGGCGGATCTCGCCGCGCGCGTCGAACGTCAGGTCGGAGAGGCCCTTGAGAAGCGGGAACCAGTAGAAGACGTGCGCGTCCGCCTCGGTGAACGCCGTCGCGCCGCGTGCGCGCGGCGCGGCGGGCGCGCCATTCAAGCGCTCGACGCCCCGCGGGTCGTCGGCGTGTTGGCCGGAGACGGAGACGCCGTTCGTCGCGGCGGCGCTCTCGACGCCCATCTCGAGATCGCCGATGGCGCCGTCCGCGAGCTTGAGCGCGCAGAAGCGCAGGAACGCGACGGCGTTGAGCGCGACGACGCCGTCCGCGCCATCCCCCGCGTGCCGCGTGAACGCGATCAGGCAGTCGACGCAGTCCGCGAATGTGCTCGGGTCCGTCTCCGTGATGTGGTCGAAGTGCTCGCGGATCACGCGCTCGACAATCTCAAACGCCAGCGAAGCCGTCTCCGGCCGCTCGTCCGACGCGCCCGCCGTCAACACCGCGAACACGCTCTTCCAGCCGCTCTTGACGTTGTGCGCCTGCCCGGAAACCATCGAGCTCGCGCACCGCACGATGAACTCGCGAATCGAGGCGCTTCTCGACCGCCGCGCGACGATCGCGAACGGTTTCAAAAACTCGTTCTGGAACGAGTAGTTGGCGAGCTCGCCGCGCTCGAGGAACCTCGTCGCCAGCTGCCGCAGCGAGTCCGCCGCGAACATCGCCACCTCGGGCGTCGCGTGGCAACACGCCTCGGTGAAGAAGTCGCTCATCACCGCCCACATCCGGGACCACACGAAGCGCACGCGGTCCATGTTCAGGTGCGCCACCTCCACGAGCTTCGCGAGCGAGCAGACGCGCGGCGTCCGCGACGCGAGCTCCGCGGCGGACACCGCGCACAGCGCGCGCGTGAACGCCAACGCCGCGTCGCCATCCAGAGACGCGCTCGTGAGGTACGCCGCGCTCACCGCGTCCGGTGTCAGCGACTGAAACGCCGCGGGGGAGGGCGGGATGAACTCGGGGTCGTCGAGGTCATCGAAAAAGCGATCGTGATCTTCGCGAACGTTTTCCTCGTCGTCGTCGTCGCGAGAGACTCCCGAGTCGGTTCGTTTTCCGGGAACCGAGGACGCATCAGGCGTTCCCGGAGGCGCGAAGCCGTCGCCGGAGCGTCGCTTGAGGTGCGCGAACGGGCTCTCGTCGGAGCTGGCGGACCCGCCGAAAACCCCACCGGCGCCACCGAACACGTCGGCGAGCGCGGGCGCGTTCTTGAACGGCGAGGCGAAGGTTCTCGGAAGGCTCCCGGAATCCCCGAAGAGCTTTCCTCCCGGCCCGAGCCCGCGCGCGCTTTTCGGTTTCGCGGCGTCCGCCTCCGCCGGGGCGCCGCCGAACAGACCCGCCTCGTCGAACCCCGCCGCCGCCGAGAAGATCAGGTCGTAGCGGCTCGCCGCCACCAGAACGTACTCCCAGCTCTTCTCGTCGAACGCGCCGCCTTCGCGTTTCGCCAGCTCGACGACGCAACGCATAGCCTCCGCGTTCTTGCGCGCGTACGCGTACGCGCGTTTAGTCGCATTTAATGTCGCCGGCGCTCCGGATCCGGCGCGCGCGCGGCGCGGCGCCGCCATCTCCGCCGCCTCGCGCGCGCACCGCCGGAGCGCCTCCGCCGACGCCGTCGCGGACGCGAGGCGCGCCGCGGCGAGGTACCCGGCGAGGCACGCGTCGACGATGTGCGTCTGCGTGGGCGTGTGCTCGTTTCCGACGGCGAGAAACGCGTCCCGGAACGTCGCGAAGCACGCGTCTCGGAACTGCGCGAACATGATCCCGGCGCAGTTCGGGTCGCGGACGCGTTGGAACGACCCGGCGGCGTCGCGCGCCGCGCGCTCGCGGACGCGCGCCATGAACTCGGACGTGTCCACCTCGTGCACCGTTTTCTTCTGCGTCCCCATGAGCGAGATGAGCATGTCCACGCCCAGCCTGTTGGACATGTCTTTCATGGCTCGGTTGATGGACTGCGACGCAGACGCGGAGGCGCTCGCCGCGCTCTTCGAAGCGTTCAGCTCAGCCTTCTCGGCGAGCAGGCGCAGGTCGTCGTCCTTCATGCGGATCTCGTTGGAGACGATGCGGTCGTAGAGCTCCTCCAGGTGCGCGGCGGGGACGTCCGCGCCGTCGTCGATGCCGCGGTTGTTCCGCAGGAAACCCTCCTTGGTCATCTTGTGCTTCACCTGCGGGTTATGCGCGTCCGTGTTGAGCATGATGACGGAAAACGCCAACACGTACGCGGTGTCCGCGGATTTGTACGCGCCGGGGTTGGCGACGCAGAAGCGCTCGGCGAACTTCTCCATCAGGCGGTCGATCTTCTGGGACTCGCCCGGCAGGCGGAACCCGGCGAGGAACGCGCGGATGGCCTCGTCCAGCGCCATGCCTCTGAAATCCATCGCGTCCACGTACGCGTGCATCACCGCCAAGCACCCCTCGTCGCGCTCGCCCAGGTAATCGCCGACGACGGTTTTGTCCAGGTCCGGCGCGTCGCGCAGAAACGCCGCCACCTCCGCCGGCGTCGTCCCGCACCGGCCCAGTTTCTGCATCGCCGCGACGCCTTTCTTCGGCTTCGCGTTGAACAGCGAGATGGCGGACTGGTACTCCGTCTTGCTCGCCTTCATGGCCTCGATGCCGGCGAGCGTCCCGGGAGGGGTCTCGAGAGGAGAAGCGTCCGGGGCGGGGTCCGCGCCCGACCCCGAACCCGGCGCGTCCCGCGAGGTTTTTTTCGCGTCGCGCGCCCCGCGCTCCGGGTGTTTTTCGGCGACGTCTTCTGCCTCCTCCGGGTCGTCCGCGCCGGCGACCCAGTCGCGCAGCGACTCCAAGAGCACCACCAGGCACTCCAGCGCCTCCAGGCGCAGCGACTGCTCTCGCTCGAGGTCATCCGGGTGGTGCGCGGTCGACGGCGCGGACGTCGCGCCGGCGTGACCCGTCGCCGCGCGGCGGGGAGGCTCGGCCGCCGTCGGCTC